>Ga0105104_10000113_pt1 | contig 56193 bp, 46 predicted proteins | sample PPLLaktember2015_3_FD_87034 | JGI IMG/M metagenome (GOLD analysis project Ga0105104, IMG submission 87034) | Freshwater sediment microbial communities from Prairie Pothole Lake near Jamestown, North Dakota, USA - PPLs Lake P7 Core (6) Depth... | ecosystem: Environmental > Aquatic > Freshwater >... | reverse complement strand
GTTGTTGACGGGTCTGTAGTATCAGAACGAGAGGCGAGAACTTCGAATGACGGAACACTGTATGTATCGTATGATTCTGCCTCCAGGGTGTTCTATCTTAGCCATACCGGCTTTGGCAGCGGTAATGCCTACGTCTGGCAGGCATCTAATCCGACACAGGGTCAGTGGTCATTGCCTGTTTATGCGTCAATCGGCGGCAGCTCTTCCGGTGCCGTCCTTGACACTGGTGATGCCTCTCTGGATAACTTTGAAACAGCAACAGAGGTTTTACTCGGCTGGCCGCCGGCTACAGACCTGGATACGAATGGCTACATCGAAATTTATGACCTTGAGATTTTGTGTGATAACTGGCTTGGAACAGGCACGTGTGATTTCGATAGCAGCGGCAGCGTGGACTTCAAAGATTTCGCCGAGCTTGGTCTGGCCTGGTAAGTATTTAGATATGGATTAAGCAGCAGCTAAACGGCCTGCGCGAATAAGCTTGTGCGCAGGCCGTTGCTTTCTTATAACAGTTATGGCATATGGCTATACAGGAAAACAGAGATAACGCGTTCGATACATTCAGGGGATTCGCAATAATTGCGGTGATTGCGACTCATGCCATTTATTTTGGCGGTTCTCCGCACAACGGTGGATTTGTTTATTATCGTCAATTGTTGAATTTCTGTGTTCCGGCTTTCTTTTTCATATCCGGGTACTGGGCCTCCAGAAAACAGATTATGCATCTGGCGGAATATAAAGCGTTTCTTTGGAGACGACTTTCGCGGATTTTATTGCCGTATCTGTTCTGGTCGTTTGTTGTGATTGGATATTCGATTGTAAAGACGCGACATTTTGATGGAAGCAAAACACTCTTTGTGCTTCTGACGGGCGGGGCCTGTATGGGGTATTATTTTATTATTGCGATTACCCAGTTATATTTTCTGACTCCCATTTTGCAGTATCTTAATCGCAAGCTGGGCGTATATGCAGTAGCGCTGATTCTCATGGTTAATATGATCGGTTTCCTTGTATTATATCTTTCGAGGTTATTCAATGTTATTCCCCATCTTCCCGCTGCGATGCTTTTTTATTCCTGGATTATTTATTATGAGTTCGGCTTGTTTGCCGGGGAAAACGAAATGGCTGTACCTACCCGTAAAACACGCCTATTTCGCCCCTTTGTTTTATATGCGTTATTGGTGTCGTTGCTTATTTCAATGATGGAAACGACTGCTATATTGTCAGAATTTAAAAATTCTGCTTTTGCGGTTTTTCCCACGACATACTCTTCTCTTTTATACGCCACTTGTGTAATTATCGGATTTCTTTTTTACAGGGAATATTTCGAATGGTTCCCCCGGCTGTTTGGGGAAATTGGTCGTTATTCCTTTGGGATATACCTGATACATACGTTTGTGCTTGGTGAAGTCGTCTGGATATTCAGCAGATTCAACTTGTTATATTCGTTTCAGCCGTTGCGCCAGTTTTTGCTGGTTGTAACCACGTTGTCGGTGTGCTTTGTTTTGATTGCCGCCGCTCGCAGGGTGCTTCCGAAGTTAATTTACAGCAAAATTCTGGGCTTTTAAATATGGTATAATAGCAGAACGTATAATATCTATATATTGGTTGCGGATTTGTGGAGTGTGGTGACAACGATGTTTTCTTTACATAAGCGGGCATCTTGGTTAGTCCTGTCGGTTATAGTGGTTCTGAGCGTTTCTGCGGGGGCACGTGCGGCCAACGTCGTAAAAATAATGCCTTTGGGTGATTCCATAACAAGGGGCTGGTACGGTTCGGCATACAGATGGGGTTATCGAAGACCTCTATACGTTAGCCTCACGAACGGCGGTTATAACTTTGATTTCGTCGGGGGCCAAACCGATGGCAATTTCCCGGATCCACAGCATGAGGGTCACGATGGCTGGCAAGCCGATAATATTCTCCCTTATCTGCAAGGCTGGCTGAATACACACCAACCAGATGTTGTCTTGCTTCATATTGGAACTAATGACGTTACCTGGAACGATGCGGATGCAAACGAAGTTAATGATATCCTGAATGTAATTGATAATTATGAGGCCGATAGTAATAAGGGTGTCACAGTTGTTCTGGCCCGTATAATCGATAGGTATCCCAATGATCCTAATACAACGACATATAACAACGATTTAAATACCATGGCCACGACACGCATAGCCAATGGGGATAACATCATTATTGTGAATATGCAATATGCGCTCAATTACTCGACCGATATGGCTGACTGGTTGCACCCCAACGACAACGGCTATGCAAAAATGGCGAATGTCTGGTACATCGCTTTGGCTGATTATTTAAACTCATTATCTTTGGCAATTTCCGGCTATGTGCTCGAAGCCGGTGACAATACACCTGTGGAGGGCGTGTTAATCCGGACCGACGATAACGACATCAATTCTGTAACAGATGCCAATGGTTATTACGAACTGTTGGTAAATCATGGCTGGTCGGGTGTCGTCATTCCTGAGAAGGAAGGATATGTCTTTGAACCAAACAGCAATACATACAACAATGTTACGCAGGGTTACAGCGATGTGAATTACACGGCCACACTTATAACCTTTAAGATTTCCGGTTATGTGGTTGAGCTTGACAGCAACACGCCGGTGGAAGGCGTGTTAATCCAGACCGATGATAACGACATCAATTCTGTAACAGATGCCAATGGTTATTACGAACTGTTGGTAAATTATGGCTGGTCGGGCGTTGCGATGCCGCAGAAGGAAGGGCGTGTTTTTGAGCCGAACAGCATTGCCTATTCCGATGTTAATCATGACTACACGGATATGAATTACACGGCCGTGCTGATGACCTTTAAGATTTCGGGTTTTGTGTTTGAACAGAATTCAGTTACGCCAATAAGCGATGTTAATATATCTGCTAATAACGGTGGCGACTCAACGATGACAGATGTAAATGGCTTCTACGAGGTTGTCGTTGACTACAATTGGTCCGGCGATGTAACAGCCAACAAGTACGCCTATGGCTTCGAACCGAACAGCAGGCACTACGAGTTCGTCGACCATAATTTTATTGCAGACCAGAATTTTACAGGCAATGAGTATGACTTTAAAATCACAGGTTTTATAAAGAATCAATGCGATGTGCCTATAGAAGGTGTGCTGATCGATGCCAACAATGGCGGCGGCGAGGACACTACCGATGTTAATGGTTTCTATGAGGTATGGGTTCCTACTACCTGGTCCGGGACTGTTACGCCGACTAAGCAGTATTATACCTTTAATCCGACCTTGATGAGCTACGTCAACGTATTGGCCGACCAGCGGGACCAAAACTACATCGCCGATAACATTTACGACCTTGACTGTGATGGTTCTATCGGCTGGGGTGATGTCGCTGTGATGGCTGAGAGCTGGCTTGGAACCGGCTTTGCTGATTTTGACCAAAGCGGTAAAGTGGACTTCCTTGATTTTGCCAAGCTTGGCTGGGCGTGGTGAGCTTTTAACATAAGATTGATTCGCAAAAAATGGCCTGCGAGTAGTTAGTCATTCGCAGTCCATTTTTTTAGTAAGTCACTGATATTCAATGTTTTATTCGTTTAATCATCGACCAGGGCGATGATTTTAGCCGCATTAAGGTCTTCGATAACGTAGGATATCTGGCCGCTTCACATTGACGTAACCTTAGCAATAACAAGGAGATAGGAGATATCCGCGGGCTAACAATCTTCTCTTGAAAAATTTTGTAAAAATCTTCGATAATTTTCTTGCTTTTGGCTGTTGAATTATATATAATGAGCACGCAATTCAGAAGTAGGGGAAGATAGAGAGTGAGAGGAGATAGTGTTTTGATGGAACGGTCACTTTCAGGTGGAAGTGGTATACCGGCTGTTTTGAGAAATCTGGTATTGCTGGTCATACTTTCTGCTGTAGCTGTTTTGATTCTTTCGGCAGATGTGCTCGCCGATAATGTCACACGCATAATGCCTTTGGGCGATTCCATAACGAGGGGCTGGTACGGTTCGGCATACAGATGGGGTTATAGAAAACCTCTGTATGATGCCCTCACTGACGGTGGTTATAGCTTTGATTTTGTTGGATGCAAAGTCATCGGCAATTTCCCGGACCCAAACCACGAGGGTCGCGATGGATGGCAGGCCAATGAGCTTCTCAATGGACGGTCAAGCGTTCCGGCCGAAGGGAAATTGGCGGATTGGCTGACTGCGGACCAGCCCGACATCATCCTGCTTCATATAGGGACCAATGACGTTACCTGGAACGATATCAACTTTAACGATGTCAATAAGATTTTCGATGTGATTGATGGATACGAGGTTAGCAGCGGCAAACACGTCACGGTATTTCTGGCGCTTATAATTAACAGGAGGATTGACAGCACTTCTACAAAACGGGCCCAGACGATACAGTTTAACAGCGACGTTAATAATATGGCGATGAGTCGAATTGCCAACGGGGATGACATTATAATCGTAGATATGGAAAGCGCGTTAAACTACAACATTGGCGTTGATATGGCCGATGAGGTGCATCCCAACGACGCCGGCTATGCAAAGATGGCGGCTGTCTGGTATGGTGCTTTGTCTGATTATTTCAACTCATTAACTTTTGCAATTTCCGGTTATGTGCTTGAAGCCGATGGCAGCACGCCGGTCAAAGATGTGCTGATGTCGGCAGGCGATACAAACACTCTGACGGATACAAACGGCTACTACGAATTCTCGGTTAGCTATGGCTGGTCGGGCGTCGTCACTCCTGAGAAGCAAGGATATATTTTTGAGCCAAACAGCAGTACATACAACAATATTACGCATGGTTACAGCGATGTGAATTACACGGCCGCACTTATAACCTTTAAGATTGCCGGCTATGTGCTTGATTCCGGCAATTCCGCGCCGATAAGCGGCGTCAATGTATCCACCGAGAACGGCGGGGGGCCTTGGACGAGTAGATATGGCGGCGGGGCAACGCTGACTGATGCGGATGGCTACTACGAGGTCTGGGTGGATTGCAACTGGTCGGGCAATGTAACGTCCAGTAAGTATGCCTATGTCTTTGAGCCGAACAGCAGACACTATGAGGATGTTAACCAGGATTATTCTGTGGGCCAGGACTATACGGGAAATGAGCTTGACTTCAGAATCACCGGTTACATTAAAAACGAATGTGATATGCCTATAGAGGGTGTGCTGGTGTATGCCAGTAACGGCGGCGGCCAGGGCACTACTGATGTTAATGGTTTCTATGAGGTCTGGGTCGATTCTGCCTGGTCCGGGGTGGTGATGCCGACGAAGGCACATTACACGTTTGTTCCGAACTGGATGAGTTACGTCGATGTTCTGGCCGACCAGCCAGACCAGAACTATGCCGCGGGCAACATCTATGACCTTGATTGCGACAGCTCTGTCGGGTGGGGTGATTTCGAAATACTTGTCAATAATTGGCCGTTGACCGGCCCTGCAATTCGAGGCGACTTTATCTCCGATGGGGTTGTGAATTTCCTGGACTTTGCAGAATTCGTAAGGATTTGGGAAGACAAATAAGAGATGGCTGTGTGCGGAATCTCACGGAGTGGCAGGTAGTTGAATTTTGAATTCGCATAGCCGTCGTTCCTTTTGTGAGGGCGACGGCTTTTATTTTGCGCTTGGGGCAAACGGTGTTCTTTTACACGGCCTGTGGTTTTTTCTATTCGTTTCTGCCGTAGAGCCAGTGTTTGTCGGCAAATTCGTAATTTACTATTTCTTCGGGCCTGAAAAATATCGGGATTTCATAATCGGCTGATTGTGTGCTGTCTGAACAGTGAACGAGATTGAAACTCGTCGAGCATCCCAAATCGCCGCGAATTGTCCCCGGCATCGCCTCATAACCGAATGTTGCTCCAAGCATTTTGCGGGCAATTTCGATTACCCCCTGAGCTTCCCAAACCATCGCCAGCACAGGCGATGAACAGAGGAATTTCACCTGGCTGTCGTAAAAAGGTTTGCCTTTATGGACTGCGTAGAGACGAGCCGCGATGGTATTGTCGGGCTTCAAGAATTTCGCCGCGACAAGCTTGAGGCCTTTTTTCTCGAATCGGCCTATGATTTCCCCGATAAAATGCCGCTGCACCCCATCCGGCTTAATTATTATCAGTGTCCGCTCAAACATTTGATTTCCTCGATGCCCATTGAGTATCGCAATGCTATACGCCCCTGGGGACGATATGGATTTCGACACGCCTGTTCTGTGGAGTGCCCACCATCATATTCGGGTCGTTTGGCACAATGGGCCTGTATTCACCGAATCCCCGAACGTTCACTCGCTCTGGCGCAATACCGTTGCCTGTCATAACATAAAACACCGATATTGCCCTGTGTACCGACAGGTGCAAGTTCGTAGGGTGCTTGACGAGGGTCCCAGGATTGCGGATGGGTTGGTTGTCAGTATGGCCGGCAACTATAATGTCAAATTCTCTGGCTTGTTCGGTATTAAGGATTCCGCACAGCGATTTGACGGCCTCAATTGCGTTTGGCTCGACCTCATCGCCTCCTCCGTTGAAAAGCAGGCCGCTCTTGAATTTGACAACACCACTGTTGGGGTCGAAGGTTGCAAGATTGCTGCCTCTGGCCCATTCTTCGAGCAGGGAGATAAGTCCTGCCGGCAATTGTGTAGCGCCGGGCAGCTGTTTTCGCATCGACTCTATCAATGTGATTTGCTTGGCGATTTCCCCTTCAAGAGCGGCGTTTCTCTTCTGGATGCCGCCCTTTGCCTCCGATTGTTTTTTTAGCTGGTCAAGCTCAAGCGTATTGGCCTGCAGCTGGCTTTCAAGTTCTCTTGCGTGTTTTTCCTGATTAGAACTCTGAAGCTTGAAGCCGATTACGATTACCAGGAAAACAACCGCAAGAGCGCTGACTATGGCTATTCCGAGTCGCATTCCCCTTCTTTCAAGCAAGTTGATCGGTTAAATTTCCTTTTACTCGATTGTCTTTATTTCAAACGACAACCTGAGGTTGCTATTTTTATCCGATTTAATCGCAGAGTTGTACCTCTGCGATTGCTGGATTATATGCCCTTTGGGACGATATAAATCTCAACTCGCCTGTTCTGCGGATTGCCTTTCTTGTCCGGCTCGTTCGGCACAATCGGCCTATACTCGCCAAACCCTCTGACGCTCGCGCGTTCAGGCACAATGCCGTTGCCCGTCATAACATCCAGCACCGATATCGCCCTGTGTGCCGACAGATACCAGTTGGACGGATGCTTTGCCTTCGTATCGGGTTGCGAGATACGAATATCGTCGGTATGTCCCGCGATTATAATGTCAAATGCCTTGGCCTGGTCGGTATTAAGAATTCCGCACAGCGCCTTCACTGCCTCTAAAGCTGACGGTGCTACCTCGTCGCTGCCTTTATCGAAGAGCAAATCGCTCTTGAATTTTACGATACCCCTCGCCGCGTCGAAGCTCACCAGGTCGCTTCCTTTTGCCCAGTCCTCGAGCATCGAGCTTAGCTCCGCCGGCAATTGCGTTGCGCCGAGCAGTTGTTTTTGCATCGCCTCAATCAATGCCTTCTTTTTGGCAATCTCGTCTTCGAGTGCCGCGACTTTCTGTTGCAGAGCCTGCATTTCGATACTGCCCTTGCCGCTCAATGCCTCGACCTGTCTTTTGGCCTGGTCAAGCTCCAGTGTCGCCGTCTGGAGCTGACTCTCGAGCTCCTTTATGCGTTTTTCCTGTGCGGTGTTTTGTAGTTTGAGGTCCTTGAACTGCTGCTCAGAAACGCAGCCGCTGGTAATTATCATTGCAGCACATACAAAACTGATTACTGAAACTGTGGCGAGTCGCATTTTTACATCCTTTCAAGCGAGTATGACTTACAATCCTTTTTAATCATTTCCCGGTTTGTCTGCCCGGATCTTAACACAACCAATAAAACGATTTTCACCCCGTTCGTCAAGGGCAAAATTCCAAAATATTATCTGCTTGCTGATAGGCGAAAAAGTGAAGGGGGCCGGTTTTCGACTCCGGCCCCCGTTCTGTAGTATCGTTACCATTGCCTTCGTGGTTGATGACAAGACAATGAAACGTAAAATTCTCGGGTCTTATCCTGTTTAGTAATCTACTCCCTGAACGTAAGTCCTTGTCACGTCCTTGGGCACAACCGCCAAAGGTCTCATCATCTCGTTGTCCTCGTGGTCAACTATGTGGCAATGCCAGACGTAGCCATGGCTGAGGGCAAACGGGTCGAAGTCGAAAAACAGGCTTTTCGAGTTGAGCGGTTTATTCTGCGAGGCATAGCGAACCGCGATTCTGGTTACCATACCGGGCCGCATCATAATAGTATCTTTCCAGCCGGCCTCGTTTGTTGGCGGCGGGATGGGGTCTCCCTGCAGGTAAGGTGTTACATCCGGGTTGCCCCCCAATGCATGCGTGTTACCGGTTGCATAATCCAGCGGCGGGCCGTATTCCGTAATCCAGGCGCCGCCGGGGAAAGCCGCCGCGTAAGCAGCGGGATACCCATCATCCTCGTCGGTGTCGAAATGCTGACGATTGATGAGCTGGAACTGCGTCAGGTGAGTATGGATTGGGTGGGCGTCCGCAGTCAGGTTCACAATCTCCCAAACCTCGGTGTCGCCCTCGTTGGGCAGTTCCGAGTAATAGGACGTCATACCGTTGAGGGTAATTGGCGTAAAACCTGTCGGCACACTCCCATCCTGTCGTTTGCCTTCCCACCTGGTGTTGTTAATGAGTACCTCCCCTGGGCCGCCGCCGCCTTCGACTTCATTGAGTGTCAGTTGCCGGGTCTTATCGACAGTGACGCCGCGAGCAAGAGTGCCGTCAGAGGTATTGACTAAGCGAACCATGGGCTTGCGCAGTGCTTTGCCGGATGTGGGTATTCGGCCCCATCCCAGCAGTGAAGACCATTTGGACATTGGATTAAAGCTTTTATCGGTAACCGTACCCGGCTGAACTCTGAATTCCATAACGCTGCCTGTTGTTTCAGGGTCAACACCGTCGCCGAAGGGATAAGGCGTTGCGCCTGTGTTGGCCAGCAGCAGCTTCTGTCCTTCATAACCCGCGAAGTCGATTATGATATCGGCACGCTCGCCGGGCTGAATCAGCAACCTTGTAACGTGGGCCGGTTTATCAAGGTAGCCGCCATCGGTCCCGATTTGCCATATTGACGGTCCCGCCTCGCCGCTGGCCTCATTGTTTACGGAAAGCTCGTATGTCCTCGCGTTGGAACCGTTGATAATCAGGAAACGATACCGTTTTGCCTTAACGCTCAGATATGGCCACACCTTGCCGTTGACGCAAATCGTATCGCCCATAAACTCCGGAATCCAGAAGGGATGATTTGGATTGATTCCCTCATTTGGGAAATAGAGTTGGCCGTCAACGTCAAACATACGGTCCTGAATTACCAGTGGGATTAGCGGGGCGGCGGCCCCGTCTTTGCCCTGCTGCAAACCAGTGGCGCTCAGCCCGACGGGGAGTTTTAACGCGGGGTCTGTGAGGACATAAGCGCCGGCAAGTCCGCAATAGACGTTAATACGCGTGCCTCCGAGTAGATGGTCATGAAACCACAAAGGTGCTGCCTCCTGGACGTTTGGATACCGGTAAACGCTCTCGTTATTGGCATCGGTCGCGGGATGATAAGTATAATAGGAAGGCCCGTGGTAAATGCCGTCGCTGGTAAACCACGCATCCGGCCCGCCGTCAAGAACCGGAGGTACTTCTCCGCCGTGCAGGTGCGGAACCGCCGGAATCGGGCCCGAATAGTGCTCTTCGCAATCGCCCTCAGGCGACTCCCCGTTTACTTCGGTGTGGTTGCACAGATTCATGCTGTCGTTGAGCGGGTCTGCCCAGTGAATTGTCTGGTCGGTTGCGCCCACTTCGATATCTTCCTGCCACAGCGGCACATTTGTCGTAGCGGTATTGCCAAGATTGTTCACATATCTGACCTGCGTGGGAACATCGCGGGTTGCGACGATTACCGGGCCGGTGTATGTATCCAAAGCGGTGGTTGGCGCATTAGGCCCTTCAATGTAACCGAATACCCATGTCCCGGTATATGTGCCGCTTGCCGGGACAAACGTTGACGGCATCATATTCGCCTTGAACTCTCGCATATGAAGCTCGATTTCGCCGGTGCCGGCGACAATGGTCTTGATTGTCCCCCCGGAAGAAATATCAAGCACCGGCAGAGGGTCCACAAACTGCGGGATGAGGGCTCCCGGTAGCGGTGTCTGCTCCGCCCGCGTTTGGCCTGTCAGTCCAACAATGAAGAGCACCACAACCGCCGCAATGAAACCTCGCTTAAAAAAAGCCTTTACCATGTTCATTTCTATGACCTCCAAATGACTCGCTTTCGGGTTTAGAAAACACTTACTGTAATTCTATTTAATTGAACTCCCTGCGCAATTAGGAAAATGCTTATTTCATAAGTTTGAAAAACTTATACATTTGCCTTGGATTAGGGTATGCAGCCGCACAATTGAGTGACTTATATTTTAAACGTGGTTAGAAGTGGAACTGTCTTTCTCTTCTGTCAGCCGGTTGCGGCTTGTGGAGATTTAATTACGGCGTAGCGGAATTTAGCCGATGCGCTGCGGGGATTCGACATAATTTCTTTTATTCGCGGCACGATTGGGTTTTTAGACGCCGACTGGTATATGCCTGTCCGAACATTGTCGCGAAACCACCGCTTGACGATGCGGTCTTCGCCGCTGTGAAAACTTATAATGCCGATTCGTCCGCCCGGCCGCAGACAGTAATGAGCGATTCTCAAAAGCTCCTTTAATGAGCCAAGCTCGTCATTGACTAATATACGCAGTGCCTGGAACACCCGCGCCGCCGGGTGCAGCTTGCCGAATCCGGCCCGATTTTGCTTTTTCCAGAGCTTTTCGGTCAATCCCTTTACGCTGAAAATTATCCGGATAAGCTGCTCGGCCTGTGTAATCGGCGACACCGCCCGCTGGTTGACAATAAACTGCGCGATTTTCTTGTGGTCCGGCTCATCCGCCAGTTCCAGAAACGCCTTCGACAATTCTTCTTCGCTTAATGTATTGAGTAAATCCGCCCCGGTCTGTTTTAGCCGGCCGTCCATTCGCATATCGATTGATCCGGCGTGCTTGTAGCTCATCCCGCGGTCGGGATTGTCTATCTGCATGCTCGATACGCCCAGGTCGGCGAAAATTATATCGCAGCCGCCGAGTCCTTCTTTTTTCAGAACGCCGGCTAACCCAGCGAAATTGCTGTGATAAAAACTCACCGGCGCATTGTCTTTGCTTAGCCGGTTGCGTGTCCGTTCGAGTTCCGCGTTATCGACGTCCATCGCAATCAGTTTTCCCGCTGGCCCGATATGTTTGAGAAATTCCGATGCGTGCCCGCCGTAACCCACGGTGCAGTCAACCACGATTTCGCCTGGCTTTGGCCTCAGGCAGCCAATTACCTCTTCAATCAGGACGGGGATATGTGTGCCCGCGGGCGTTTTGCCCTTGGCCCGTAAATGCTCCTTTATTTCGGGATAGGCCGAAAGATTGTGCTCCTTGTATTTTTGATGGAAACTCTTCGGGTGGGTTCCGCTGTATCTGCGTCGCCTCTGGTGCTTGGCCGGCTGCTGCTCACCGTTACCCTGCTGCTCGGATTCACTCATATCTATTGCCTGATTTTATGTTTTTGTCGATTGGGTCTTCTATTTCACCGGCGGGTAAGCTCCGACAAATGGCTCATCGGTTTTGGACTGCCCGAGCAGCTTGCTGATTTCAGCGGGAAGCGGGGCGGCCGTTTTGGAGCCGGCAAACGCCTGCAACAAGCCGACAAACGTCTGCAACAACTGGTAATTGTGGTAACTGCCCGGCTCAGCGCTCTTGAATAAAGGCCCGTCGTAGCCGGCGAAATAGCGGCTATGTGCGGAAAATTCCGGATGCAGTTTCTGCAAATCCTCCGGCGAAGCGACAGGCACCTGGCACCTGCTGCTGCCCGTGGCGGGACTCCAGAAAATTAATGGTGATTCCGTTTTTGAGCGTCGCACATACGCGTTATAATCGAGCTGTTTGACCTGCGGCTTAGGGATCCGTTCGCACAGCGAGGGCGTCTGCGAAAAAGCCAGAAGGGGCCTGTTGAAATTCTCATCACCCGTGAGCAGGTTATTTACAAAAACGTGCCCATCCCGGTCGTTTACATCGGGGCCGGCGCTGGGATGCCACCCGAAGTGGTCGTTGGCGGCGCTTCTGTCTGTGCGCCCGATGCAGGCGACGCTGTTTACGAATGTGTTGTTGTAGATTTGAACGTTGCAGCTGTTGAGTATGAATATGCCGTGGTCGCAATTTACAAACACGTTGCCCGTGCAAATCGCTCCTTTCGAGATTTCGAAGAAAAACCCGTTATCGCTTGGCCAGAACCGTTCCTTGGAAAACGGGGTATTGATGCTGCCCACGTTCTCGAACCAGTTGTCGATGACTCGCCCGTCAACGTTGCCCACGTCATACCAGATGCCGTTGGAATTCGGATGGTCGGTGATAAGGTTGTCCCTGCACGTAACGCGGTAGCTTTGATTGAATATTTTCACCGCCGCGGGAAAATATCCGGTGATGTTCTCGATGTTATTGCGTCTGAAGATATTTCTCTCCAGCAGGACGTCGGATGAGCTGAGGACGTAAATCCCTTCGGTGCTTGTGTCGCTCACAAGACAATTCCTCATAGTCAGCTTGTCGCCCTTCAGGTAACCCGCGACGCGGGAGCAGAAAGAAATGGTGCAGTTTTCGAAAGTTGTCCCCACCACTTCCTTTCCGTATTTGGATTCGTTGGACAGTGCCTCCGGCTCCGTTCCTTCAAATTCGAGTGCGCGGTAGGCGTACTGGGTGAAAACAATTCCCCGAATCGTCGGTCCTTTTTTGTCCGAGTTTCTGCCGTAACATCTTCCCATTGTCCGCGTCAGCGCGCAGTCGAAAGCGGTGATTTCCACTAACCGCTTTGTCGGGTCAACGCCGATGAAAACTGTCCTGTCGTTATAGTCGATGAAATATGTATTGGCATCCACTTCTCCCTGCGAGCCGGCCGACTGCAAAAACCTGCCGTCCACGAAAACCATATCATTATTAAAACGGTGCAGCGGAGTTTTTTTGACGCTTGATGGCTGCCACCAGTCGGCGGGCTTTGCGGGGAACAAACTGGTCCACGATGTTTTCCATAATCCGTCGCTTTGACGCTCCCACTTGTCCGCGACCTTCGTTCCCTTCACAATGGGCTGCTCGTCCGCGTATGGCTGTATAGTGACCCCCTGGTTTAATTGCAGGCCGCCGGTTCGATAAGTGCCGCCCCGCATCACGATTGCGTCGCCGGTTACTACCCGCTGTATGGCTGTTCCCAGTGTCGTGGGCCTGGCGAGCGTTTTCCCCGATTCGCCGGCGTTTCCATCGGGCGATACGTAGTAAATTTTATTCGCGTCTTTTGGCAAATCGTATTTTTGCGGGACAGGGCCGTAAGGTCCACCCGATGGTGCCGCCGTTGCCGGCAATGAACAAAATAGCATTACAAAAGAAAGCAGGCATAAAATTCGCATTCTGTTATCTGTCTTCCGTCTTCTGTCCTCCGTTTTCCGTTCTCTGTCCTCCGTCCTCTGTCCTCTGTCCTCTGTTTGAGTTGACTTCATTTCATTTCCCTTCCAAGTAGGTAAAGGTTAATCAAAGAACCCCTGAACCGCTTCTGGTTCAGGGCTGATTTCTAATCAAGTATCAAATTTTTTATGAAAAATCAAGCCCTTATCGGTTAGCCCCCAGGCTTGCCTGGGGGTTTACCCGCCGAAGGTGAGGTTTGCTCGTCGGTCATTGCGAGCGAAGCGAAGTTTACCCGCCGTAGTGCCAACGAAGGCGGGCAATCTCCGCAACTTAACACTCAACACTTAAAACTAAAAACTATTTTTCTCCACCAGCTCATTAAAATAACTCGGCATTCTGGTTTCAAAGGTCATTTGTCTGCCTGTGGTCGGGTGCTTGAAGGAAATCGATTTGGAATGAAGCGCTAATCGCCTGAAGGCGTCCTTTGGTTTTCCGTATTTGCGGTCGCCCACGACCGGGTGTCCCTTGTCGGCCAGATGCACGCGTATCTGGTTCTTCCTGCCTGTCAGAAGATTTATCTCCAGCAAACTAAACTGCCTGCTCTCTTTAAGCACCTTATAAGCGGTGCGTGCCAGTTTGCCTTTTGTGGCATCCGTCGTGGAATATACGATTAACGCCTTGTTCTCAGTCAGGTATGAGCTGATGACGTCCTCTTTTTTATTCAGTTGCCCGTAAACTACCGCGACGTATTTCTTCTCCGTGTCTTTCCATTGTGATTGCAGCCGGAATTTGGCCTCTTCTGTTTTCGCGAATACCAGCACGCCGGAGGTGGACTGGTCCAGCCGATGAACAATGAAAATCCGGTTTCGCGATTTATAATTGCCCTTGCGGACATAATCGGTCAGCTTGTAGTAAGCGGTATTGGTTTTATTGTTCGCCGTCCCTATGGTCAGCAGTCCCGCCGGCTTATCCACCACAAGGATGTCCTTGTCTTCGTATAGTATTTCCAGCCCTTTCGGCTGATGTCTTTTCTTCGGCATAGTTCGTCTTCTTACCTCTCCCTCGAAGAGATGGTTAGCAAAAATGGGGGATGGGTTTCTTATTTCTTAGAATTTGGGTCAGGACCGACTTCGAATTTAGCTTTGTTATCTTTCCACCAATCAAACAAATAAATATCGAATGCTAAAGGTTTAATCTTTAGTCCTGCCAACTCATTAAAATACCTTCCCGCATATTCACAAACCATTAGATGGTTGTCATTTCTTAAGACATCAATAAAAAAATCAAGCCGATCTACTTTGGGGATATCACTTCTATTATAAATATATTCAAGCAAAGCTCGTCTTTCATAGGGATCTTGGTTAAGTTGTGAAAAGTATTGTTTTAATTGCTCTAACGTAAGTTTGCTCGGATCTACGCCCTCCTTCCAGTGAACTTCAAATCCAGAAGCAAATATTGATCTAAAATTCGAGTGATCATCCATTATTTTTGCATATATATTTGAGGCCATCGGTCTAAAGGGGGAATTAACATCTTTTGACCATTTGTAAAGTTGGTCATAAGCCATTCTGTTTTCTCCCTGAGCAGCCAATACGATTAAATAATACTGTGAATAAAGATCTAAGTTTTTTATGGTTTCGTTGGCATTGCGTATTTGTGCGTCCATCTCTAATGATTTTACATCGGCTTTTATAATTTTTTGAGCCATATCCTCTTTGAATTTTGCGACCTCTGGATTAATCTGCTCAGACATAAGAGCGGACGCTTTATTCTTTGCGGCATTCTCAACGATTTCCTTAATTCTAGGTTCCTCAAATTGTTTAGCTACAAGATCTTCGACTTTTTTTTCTACATGACTCTTGATATCCCGAAGACTGTAACCCAGTATTCCGCTAAGTAATGTAAAAACAATTCCTAACCCTATCCATGCCTGTATTCTTACGATATGTTTAATCTCTTGTTTTTGCTCTTCCGTTAATGCTTTATTTTTTGCTGCCATATCTGATTCTTTCTTTTTTACGATTAACCGAGGAAAGTAATTTTTCCTTTTTGCTCTTTTATTTTTGCATTACTTATCGATTCTACCGACATTCGGGGTGAGTTTTCAACAAGATTTACCCGCAAAAGCGGTGAGGAAGCAACTTTTCTACCCACTTAGGCAGGCCGCTGCATATACCGCAGCCAATACGCCAAGAATGCCAAATAAGACAAAAATAGTGTTAAAACATCTCGAATAGCTCCAGTGATTTCTCCAGAACCAAACAGACTTATTTTCCCTCTTTAGACCGACGAAATGTTCGTCATATTCAAATAATCTAAGAACACTTGGCTCGGATGTTGCCATGTTAGGTTCGAGTTCCGCATCGAGTTTCTTCAATGCAGCCTCAGCATTTTTGATTAGTTGTTTATTTCTGGTCTCAAGTTTCCAGAAAACAAAAGATAGGAGAATCAGTACGAAACCCAAGACTACACCTAGAGGTAATAGGTTGTCTTCTTTCAAAACAGTAACGTAACCACCTCCTATGAGGGTGCACATCACAATATAGAAATTGAACGTAGTCAATCTCTGGTTCGCATGTAATTCAAAATAACTCCAATAGTAACTTCGAAGCCCAGTTTTTTCTTGTTCGATCACAATGACACCTCCATTCCATACTCCATTTCTGCACGATAACCGAGGACTGTCACCTATTTTGCTATTTGATTTTTGCATTACTTATCGATTCTACCGACAAAACCTGCCTGAATACAACCGAAATCTGCCTTTGGCGGGGGGTAACCCTGCCATAAATAACAGGGCTAACTTTTATAAGGAATCCGTGATAATCCGAGTAATCCGTGGTTAAAAATATCTCTGCGGTCTCAGCGTTCTCCGCGGTAAAACCTTTTGTGTTATAATGCAGCACTTGACATATTCAGGCCAGAGATGTAACCTGCTGACAAGTGCAGCGATAGTAACTTTAACGTATTTTTATTGAGAGGTTGATGAAATGGTTAAGTATTTGTGTTCCTGCCTGCTTTTAAGTTTGCTTGTGTCATTTACGCCGGCCTTCGGCGATACCAACCTGCTGAAAAATCCCGGTTTTGAAAACGGAATCGAGGGATGGTCGGACAGGTCGTGCAAAATCGAAGTGGTAACGACGCCGGTCCACAGCGGCGCAAAAAGCGTAAAAGTGTCCGGCAGGACCGAAACGTGGCAGGGGATAAAGCAGTCCCTGCTGGGCAAAGTAACGAATGGACAGACATATAAGATTTCAGCGTGGGTTCGGCTGGATAAATCAGAAGCCGATACTATAACGATATCCATCGAACAGACCGACGACAACGGGACCATATATAAGAATGTTGCCAAGGAAGCGGTGGGCAGCGTTGAATGGGTTCAACTTTCGGGAGATTTCAAACTTGACGCCGGCGGAACTTTGCAAACATTAGACGTTTATTTCGAAGGCCCGGGGGTGGATATCAATTTCTTTGTTGACGATGTTGTCGTATCTGCTCCTGAAGCGACCAAGGCCGAGCCGGCCGACCCGAATGCGCCTAAAACAGACCCGAACGACGTAAAGAAGAAGGACGCCAAGTAATCTTTGTAAGGCACGGATATGGACAGACGCGATTTTATCAAAACAACCGGCGCTTTTGCGGCAGCATCTCTGCTGGGCTTAAAAGCCGGCGGGGCGGCAGCACCTGAAAAACCGAGCATGAGCTTTTCCCGCTATCGGGGTTTTAACCTGCTGGAGAAATTCGGCGAATGGGGGCCAAGAGCCAAATTCAAGGAAGAAGATTTCGAGATAATGGCCGAATGGGGATTTGACTTTGCCCGCATACCTATGTCCTATTGGAGATGGGCCTCAAAAGACAACTGGTTCAAGATTGATGAAGAAGTAATCAAAGAAATCGACGAGGTTGTCGAGCTTGGCAAAAAATATAAAATTCATATCAATCTCAACCTGCATCGCATCCCCGGCTATTGCATCAACGGCCGAAAGCAGGAGCCCGTGGACCTTTACGAAGACACGCCGGAAAATATGCAAAAGGCCCTCGATGGCGCAATCTTCCACTGGAAAATGTTCGCCAAAAGGTACAAGGGCATACCGAACTCGCAGCTCAGCTTCGATTTGATTAATGAGCCGCCTTTTACCAACGAAGAAACGCCTCACGTGCGGGTGATTACCGCGCTGGTAAAGGCGATAAGGGAAGAAGACCCCACCCGGCTGATTGTCTCGGATGGCAAAGACGCGGGCAGAACACCGATTTTTGGCCTCGCTGACCTTGGCGTTGTCCAAAGCACTCGCGGCTACACTCCTATGAGCATAACGCATTATCATGCCAACTGGGTACAAGGGTTTCCGCTTGAATCGTCAAAAACGCCCGCCTGGCCCATGACAGCCGACGATGGAAAGGTCTGGAATAGGGCCGCCCTGAAAGAAAAACTGATTGATACATGGACGCCTCTGGTAAAAATGGGCGTGCCCGTACACGTCGGGGAATGGGGCTGCTATAACAAGACCCCGCACGATGTGGCGCTTGCCTGGATGAAAGATATGCTTTCGCTCTGGAAAGAGGTTGGCTGGGGACACGCTTTGTGGAATCTCAGGGGCGACTTCGGCGTTCTCGACAGCACTCGCACCGACGTGCAATACGAAAACTACAAGGGCCACAAGCTCGACCGCAAAATGCTCGAGCTGATTAAGCAATATTAGCCGCCTGCTTCAAAGGCAGTTTCGTATTTGTCATTCCCTCGCAATGGCGTAAGCCATCCCATAGGGAGCGGGAATCTATAATCCGCAATCTAAAAAATCCTGCTCTGTAGAAAATGTCATTCCGAGCGAGCGCAGCGAGTCGAGGAATCTATTTATTTTAACAGATTGCCCTTCGGGGCACGAAGCTTCGCTTCGTGTCTCCGCTCCGCGACGCAAAGCGTCGCTTCGGTCGAAATGACAAATATGCTTTTTTGCAAAGTAGAAAGCTGCAATCGACGCGCAAAGAAAAGCCCCCGATAAAAATCAGGGGGCTTCAAAATCCTAACTACGATATACGAAATACGAGCGACGAATTACGAATCGCTATTTGCCTTTTTTCTCTTTCACTGGTTTAGGCGGTTTTTCTTTCTTGACCTTCGGCGCCTTGGGCTTCTTTTCTCTGCCCATTGATGCTCCGACAGCTATAATGAGGAGCGACGCGACCGCCATACCGATAGCGATATACCAGATGAAACCCTGTGACATTTTCAAAATCGCCGGGTTCAAATTGCTGAATCCCGCGACTGCCACCATCGCGGTATAAATGACCGCGGCAAGGGGTATAAACAGCATAATGCCCAGCGCGTTGCTTATCGCGTCCGGTGCCGGCTCGGCATACGCCATAGCCGCTGCTAATGCCGGTGCTTGTGCCTGTGGTTCGGGAAATTGCTCCGCGGAGATCATCTGGTCGGCTTCGGCTGCTACTTCCAGCGCCGAACCTTCCGCCGCATCTGCTGCCGCCGGTTCTGCCGCAGCGGGGGCCTTGCCCTCTCCGCCCGGCGTGTAAATCTCATCGAGTATCCCGCCTAATGATGTGTCGTCGGCCTGCAGGGACAGGTCCAGAAGACCAGACCCGCTGCCGAATGTATCCAAACTCACGTCTTTTTCGATTTCCTCAAGCGACGCCTCTTTACCGGGTGATGACGGAGTTTCACCGCCGGTCTTGAATGTCTCTTCGTTGCCGTCTTTGCCTAATGAAGCGGTATCGCCCAGGACCTTAATGCCTTCCTCGACTATCTGCGTATCGGCATCGGTCAGTTGAAGCTCTTCGCTGTCCTTGGCCGGCCCATCGGGCGCCAGCAGTATCTCTTCGGCCTCGGCTTCTTCGCTCTTCGCTGCGGCGGGTTTTTCGGCTGGTGGTGTTGCCCTGACTCCCGTGAAACTCGTGTCCGACAGCAGTGAATTTACCTCGTCTACCTTAAACAGCAGGTTCGGCCCGTCGCGGAACTCGCGCAGCCGGCCGCTTTTTACTATCTGCCTTACCTCGTCCTCGCTCTTGCCTAATTTCGCCGCAACTTCGCTGATTGAAAAGAACATACCAGCCATAAGTGTTTGCTCCCCAGCTTGTCGGATGAGTCCGAAAAGTGTTTATTGTGCTTCCCTGCGTTTTGCCAGATTCACGCGACCCGTCTGAATTTCAAAAAACCGACGTATTTCGGCGTGAGCGCCCAATAAACCCGCCTTTTTCTGCACTGGCTTAGGGGGCGCTAAAGCTCCGTAACTTATATGCTTATTATAGCCGTTTTGCTGCCCAATTGCAAGCCATTTTCAGGTTAAAAACAGGGCCGCCGAGGTTGACGAGGACGTGGTCAATGGCCCAAAGAAGCCGATACCCATAAAACTGACCTATTGTCGGTAAAAGGCGGTTTCACTGTCTTAGTCGGACGTTTTGTCGGCGGTGGTTTTTCGGAGGTAGTTGACTTCGGCGGGGGTGAGGAGTCGGAATCTGCCAATACCGAGGCCGTGGTCGGTGATTTTGCCGATGCGTGTCCGCTTGAGAGATTGGACGGGCAGTCCGACGCGAGCTAACATTCTTTTGACCTCTCGGTTAAGCCGTTCGGCGATACTGATTTCGACGAGCGAGCGTTTATGTCCTCGCTTGAGTATTTTGACGGCGGCCTGAGTGGTTTTGCCCTCGGCCAGCCAGATACCCTTATTTAGTTTTTCGACGTGTTCGCCCTCGATTCGGCCCTTCACCTCGGCGATATATGTCCGGGTTAGTCCATATCGCGGGTGCGTCAGACGGTTGACCAGTTCGTTATCGTTGGTGAGGATAATCAGTCCTGTGGTATCGATGTCGAGCCGGCCAACGCAGAGGATTCGCTGGCGGGTGGGTATGAGGTCGATTGCCTTGGTTCTGCCCTGCGGGTCGAAGTTGGTGCAGATGACGCCCTGGGGCTTATTGAGGAGGAAATAAATTTTCGGCTGGGGCTTAATTCGTTTGCCTGCGGCGATGATTGTGTCTTTGTCGAGGTCCGCGAATGCGGGGATGGTGTCTATGACCTTGCCGTTGACCGAGACGAGTCCTTCGAGGATGAGTTCCTCGCATTTTCGGCGTGATGCGACGCCTGCGGCCGATAATATCTTTTGTAATCGCTCTTTAGCCATAGTTACTGCTCCGAATCCCCGTGGCGGGCGACTTCGCCCAGATTGACAGCAAGTTCGTTTTTTAGTTGACTTTAGGTAACTTTCAGACGATAATATAATGCTTATAGGCCTTGAAAACCAAGGTTTTTTACTAATTCTGAGGAGTAGTTGTTATGCCAATCGGCAAAAAGAGCACAGGCGACAGTACCCTTTACGCATTAATAGCATTCGTGGCGTTATTTATTATAGCGGCTACGGCGGGGGTAATCTACTATTTAAAGTTCGAGGAACAGCGAGGTCTTGCCGACACCGCGCAGAAACGGCTGGCCGAATACGCCACTCCCGCTGAGATTCAAAAGATAGGCGCTCTTGTCGGCGCTGAACAATCGGGCAAGACCCGGCTCAAGGCGACGCTCGACTACCTTGACCAGACATTGTCGTTGATTACCCCGGGAGTTCCGAGCGAGACATCAGCCGAAGTCAAGGTCAACGAGACGACCGCGAAGGTCAGAGAAGTGATAGGCGCAATTGCCAAGCAAAATCCTGAGTTGAATGACGTTGACCCTAATGCCTCATTGTTTCAGGCAGGAGAGAAGCTGAATGCCGTGCTGCAAAATACCAGGGCTTCGGAGGCGGCCGCAAAGGGACAGCTTGAGGAACTGCAAAACAAGTTTGCCGATGCGATGAAGGCGAGCATGGAAAAGGAACAGGCCTTGCTGGCTGAAAAGGAAAAGTTTCAGCAGCAGTTTGAGAAGGTTCGGGCCGGCTACGATGAGTTGAAAACGCTGCTTGAGAAAAAGACCGATGAGCAGGTTAAAGACCTGTATGGCAAGCTCGACCAGGAAAGAACCGGGCGGGAAGAAACGAACAAGCAGTTGCTGAAAAGCCAGGCGGAGCTGCAAATTGCGCAGGACCGCATTCAGAAGATATTAAAGGAGAGTGTGTGGCCTGTTCAGCCGCCGCCGGATACTATGGTCAAGGCGTTTGAGCCGGACGGAAAGATTATTCTGGTCGATGACCAGGCGAAAACGGCGCAAATAAACCTTGGCGGTAATGACCATATTTACCGGGGTCTGACGTTCGCGGTTTACGACAGGGGCCAGCCGATTCCGAGGGACGGCAAAGGCAAAGCGGAGATAGAAATTTACGACGTGGGGAGCAGTTTCTCGGCGGCGAGGATTATTCGTTCCGACAGGAAAAATCCCGTTGTGGTTGACGATATAATCGCGAATCTTATCTGGTCTCCGACGAAGGCGAATACTTTTGTTGTCGCGGGCGATTTCGACCTGAATGGCGACGGGATGCGCGATGATGATGCCGTCGCGAAAATACGCCGGCTTGTGGAGAAGTGGGGGGGCAAAGTTGCCGATTCAGTGACCGTGAATACGGATTACGTGATTCTGGGGACACCGCCTGAAGTGCCGTTGAAGCCGACGATGCAGGAAACGGAAAGATATCCCAACGCGATGGAGAAGTATGAGCGTTCGCTGGAACGGCAGGCAGGATATAAGCAGATTCAGAGCCAGGCGCAGGCGCTGTCGATACCGATACTCAACGCGGAAAGATTCCTGTATTTCGTCGGGTACAAGACGCAGGCAGGCAATCCCGGGGCGTTTTCAAATTAGAGCAGCAGGTTAAGTTATTATTTCTTCAAAGACGGGCGGTTGGCTTCGACGCCAATCGAGGCGACGAATATATCGCCCGTGTATGCCCTGGTATTTTCGAAAGCAAATCCCTTTTTTACTGCGGCAAAGGTAACGGTGCAGTTGGCTTTTATCGATGCGCCCAGCGGCAGGCCCGTATCGCAATCCAGGCCCGAGGGTATATCGACGGACAAGACCGGGCAGCCAAGCTCGTTTATACTCTCAATCAGCCGTTTGTATTCATCCTTCAGTGTCCCGGTCAGGCCCGTTCCGAATATGGCGTCGATAATCATATTGGCTTCACTGGCGAGTTTGGTAACACGGGCGTCAATTGTTTCAGCTCTTTCCATATTCAGCTTTTCGATTTTCAGGCCCAGACCTGTGAGTATGTCGAGATTGACCCTGGCGTCGCCCCTGATTTTGGCGATGTTGCCGCAAACCACGACCGTTACGGCAAAGCCGGCGTTGATGAGGTGCCTGGCGATGACGAAGCCGTCGCCGCCGTTGTTGCCGGTCCCGCAGAAAATACAGGCCTTCGGCTTTTTAACTTTAGATAGTGTTTCGATGATGAACTGGGCACAGCTTCGGCCCGCGTTTTCCATTAGTACAATGCCCGGGACGCCAAGCTCGTTTATCGCCCATGCGTCGAATGCCCGCGCTTCGTCTCTGCTCATCAATAAACACTTCTGGTTCGGCTGAAACTTTTTCATAATCAGTATTGATAATCATTCATCAATCATCAATAATCAACAGGAAAATATGAACATACTGCTGACAAATGATGACGGGATATTTGCGCCGGGACTGTCGGCGATATACAAAGAGCTTGTGAAAATCGGCGAGGTGGAGGTTGTCGCGCCCGCCGCGAGCAAGTCGGGCGCCAGCCACAGCATTACTTTCAACCGCCCCGTGGTTTGCACCAAGGTCGATGTTAATGGTCTTTTTTCAGGTTTCAGCATTGAGGGTTCCCCCGCCGATTGCGTCAAGCTTGCGGTGATGCAGTTGTGCCATCGTCCGATTGACCTTCTGGTCGCGGGGATAAACAACGGCGCAAACGCGGGTATAAACATTTATTATTCCGGCACGGTCGCTGCGGCGATGGAAGGGGTGCTGCTGGGCATCCCATCGGTGGCGACGAGTTTGTCGGCGGAGGAAAAAATGGATTACGATACCGCCGCTGGGTATTGCATGCACATCCTCAAAAAACTTATGCCTGTCAAAACGGGCGCTCTGGTCAATATAAATATACCGCTGCTTTCGGCGGGCAGACCCAGGGGAATTAAGGTCGTGCCCCAGTCGAACAAGGCTTTCGATGAATATTATGTGCCGCAGATTGACGGGCAAGGCCAGACGGTTTATCAGCTCGCGGGCGGGCCTGGGCCGTTTGACGACCCCTCGACCGATATGATGGCCTTGCTGGAAGGGTACATTAGCGTTACGGCTTTGGCGCCGGACGTTACCGATTACGACAGGACCAAGCAAATACGAAAGTCACTTGCGAAATTGGACCTGCCGGAGTAATTGAGATATTGGCCGGAGGTGAGCCAATGACGAACATATTTGAACAGCCCTGGCTGCTGCTTATTGTGGCGGGTGTGGTATTTCTTGCGGTGGCGTTTTTTCGCGATTTGCTGCCCGCGAGGCGCGGATGGTTATTCTGGCTTTTACCAATAGTTATCGCGATATCGGCTTTTGGAATTGATTATTTTGTCCAGACCGACAAAGAGAAGATAGAAAACGCTCTCGCCAAGGCGTCCAGGGCGGTCGAGGGGGAAGATATAAAAGCGTTGGGGCTGTTGATTTCGAACGATTACCGCGACTCGGTTCACCCATCCAAACAGGCGTTGCTGAATCATTTCAGGGAGCAGCTTTCGGAACCAGTGATTGAAAAGATTGTGCCTGCGATAGTGTCCCTGGATATACAGCCGCCTGTTGCGAAGGTAGTATTTACCGCACGGGTTATGTTTGACCCGAAGGGGCCTGTTTACCCATACAGGAAGATGATGCTTTTTAAGTTACAGGCGGATTTCACAAGGGAGGGGAACAAGTGGTTTTTCAGCCGGACGGAGATTCTAACAATTGATTTACAGCCCGCCGGCTGGAAGTACACGCAGGGTAACCCAGGTGAGATATATTAGCATCATTGATTAGTGATAATTGATTATTGATTACTGACAGGCATGCCATTATCAGAATCGAAACATCTATATCTCGGCGTCAGCTAAATTGTCAATTATCAATTATCGATTATCAATTTTTCCAAATGCGTCCCATAATCCGGCAAATTAAGCAGGTTAAGTGAGCGTCTGTTTTGGCCGATAGCATCATCGCGATAAACAACAGGCAGGCAAATGAGGATTTAACGATGTTTGGTACGGCAAAAACAGGCAAGTTGACGATTAAGCCGCAGCTTTTGGCGATTCGCTGGTATCCCAGTTCCCGCTGTTTCGGCAGCGCCAAGCGTCACAAATCCAGGCCAAATCTTATGCCTCCCCTTATGGTCCGCAAGCCCGAGTGGCGCAGATAAACTCCCCCTTTCTAATTGATTATTGATAAGTGATTATTGATTATTACAAGAGGGGGCGCGCTGTTCGCCGGTTTTCAATTCATCAATTATCAATAATCGATTATCAATCTTTCTGAATTCCATGGTAAAATAAACACTATGAAACTCGGCAATAAATTTCCGTGGTATTCGGCTGGCCTGCACTTCGAGTGTTTGCAGTGCGGGCGCTGCTGCGCCGGGCCGGAGGGGGGATATATCTGGGTCAGCAGGCCCGAAATTCGGCTGATTGCGGATTTTTTGAAAATGACCGTGAAGGAATTGAAGCAAAAATTTCTCAAGCGTGTGGGTTTAAGGTTTACGATTATCGAGGACCTGCATACTCGCGACTGCATATTCCTGCAGCAAACCAGACAGGGCAGGGGTTGCGCGATTTATGAGGTTCGCCCAGCGCAATGCCGGAACTGGCCTTTCTGGGAGCGCAATTTAGTCAGCCCGGGGACGTGGAATTCGACTGCCCGGAATTGCCCGGGTATAAACCGAGGCCGGTTTCACAGCCCCGAACAGATACGAGATAAAAAGAAAATAACGAAGTGGTGGCGCAATGAGAAAAAATAAAGAAATCATCGCGCGGGTGAGCGAAATCTATAAATGGATTGAAGAGCAGCAGCTTGCTAATAAGGAAATTGCAGGCAGTTGCGAGGTTTGCGGCAAGTGCTGTGATTTCGAGCAATATGACCATCGTCTGTATGTTACCACGCCTGAGATTATTTATTTCGTCGAGAAACTGGGCAGCGCTAATATAAAGCAGATGGTAGGGGGCCGATGCTGCTATCAGGTGGATGGCAAATGCAGCGTTCACCCTTACCGTTTTTCCGGCTGTCGTATTTTCTGCTGTAAAGGCAAAGCGGGATTTCAAAGCGAATTGACCGAATCGGCCATTAAAAAATTCAAGGCCCTTTGCGCTGAATTACAGATACCATACCGATATCTTGAATTGCCCGCGGCGTTAAAGAGTGTTATAACCAAAGAGACCGCTTTATAAAAGGATGAGTTTTGTTATAGAACAGGGGCCGGCACTCTATGGCGTCTCGAGGAAATACTCTGAATGATATTTTTTCTTGCGTGGAGCGATTGCACATACGTGTCGGCATACCTTTGTTCCATTGCGGCAGCAGTCACATTTGAACTTGCCAGGTACGATTTCAGCTTCATGAGCAGCCACAAGCTTTTTTCATTGTAGTATATGTCAGAAAGTTGCTTGAGCTTGTCCAGAATGTCCTTGGGCGCTCTCCTGTAAAAGTCCTCGTTACTTTCATATGGGCCGACCAGCATTCCGTTTTTGCCCTCTCTGATGTATTCCGGGGGGCCGCCGCTTCGTGTGGCTATATTTATCCCGCCGTTCCTCGCGGAACGCTGGTCCGAAGTGCCGCAGGCCTCTTTCTCCGGCAGGGGACAGTTGATACAGATGTCGGCGCCAATGGCCTGCATCCTCAGCAAGGTGGTATCTGAATTCGGCACATAAACAAATCTCCCCTTCAGCTGGGGCCTTTGCATCCAGGCGACGAATTGCTCAATCCAATCCTCTTCATTAGACCCTTCCGGCGCTATTCCGCCTACAACGACCTGCATGCCCAGGCCATTCATCCTGCCCCAGATGGTGTCAACTTTCTCACATCTATCCGCGCAAATGATATGGATAATATCCTTCAGGATGGGTAACTGGCTCTTGTATTCTACCATTCTTCTTACCATCCATATCGTTGGCAATTTAATATCCAGCGTTACGCCGCCTTTGCTGATAATCTGGTTGTTTTTGTTGGTCATCTCGGCCGTTTTCTTCTTAACTTCAGCCAAAGACAACGCTTTACCTTCCCGGCCTATTCGCCGAAAGATTCCTTTGCTGGGTTCGATGCCGTTAAGTTCCATTTCCAGCAGTTCGTCCATTACCCATGTGTCACCGGAGCCGTTGAGTATGGCCTCTATCGTTCTGTCATAACACTGGAACATGGCCTTGGTGGCTTCAGCATGCTCCCCGCTCACCCCGTTTGCAATATCACATATTTCAAGCGCGCCCCTGGGGAAGTCTATGAAGAGTTGTCCATCATCGTTTACTACCACAAATTTTCTCCATAACCTCTGCCAGCTCTGCCCGGGGAACCTCATCACGTAACGCGCTCTTGCGACATCGCCGCCGACAAGTTCGCCGATGCAGAATGTCTCCAGCCCCGCCGGGACGACCGTGTGGTTCGTATAGATCACGGCTGTCCTGTTGAAAAGATTATCGCCCCTTATCATTGCGGCGGCATCGGCGACGTGGCCTTCATTGAGGTGCAGGATATCAGGCACAATCCTCATATTTTTGAACAGTTCATAGACGCATTCAGCAAAAGCGGTCTCCTGCAGAAAGCGATGCGCTCTGCCTCGTCCTGGGTGCGTCTTGTGGTCCGGGTAAAGAATGTCAAATACCTCGGGGCAATAGAAGACATAAAGGGGCGTTCCTCCGCGGCTTATTGCGTATACCTCCACATGGTATTGCCGCTCCCGGGCGGTGTTATTGTCATCCCAGCCCCACACATCGAATTGCAGGGGCTTATCGCACCTGTCTTTGAGATATTTAATTGGCTGGTCTTTATAAGAGACATCTTTATATTCAATATGCTGCCTCCCGCCTCTGATTGACTGGACCTGTCGCTTGCTGTAAATGGGCATACAGCCCAAAGCCCTGTCCATCCCTATCGCGCTAAGACCTTCGAGCTTATCGCCGAAATATATTCCTAAACCGCCTCTGGTGTTTGCTTCGCGGGCATCACCTTCCAGCTCAGGTATAAAACCTTCAATGGAAAGGGTGGCCAGAATCTTGCCTTTCAGCTCAGGTGCGTGCTCATCTATCCATCTAACGTTTGAGTTTGTCATAGATATTCTTCGTTCTCCAGGTTAAGGCAATTGTAGTCCGGCTCTGTGTTTTTTCCTGTCAGCCATCCCTGGCGGAAACTTGAATTACGCGATGACATTCAAATCACCCTATATAGCGGATAATTTATAGCCTATATAATCCTTAACTCGTTTTTCCGGTCCGCTATTTTCCAATCTAATGTAACTCATCGACAGGTTGCGTCCTTAATCTGAAGCACCTCTGCACGTCTCTGCTCTGCGCAATATATGGGTGTTTAACATAGGTAAGATGCGCACTTACCCCCGCTTCTCTACTCCTTCCAAACCCTAACATCACAACGACTTTCTTTTCCCCCATAGCTGGTGGTTTGCCCTGCTTAAACCCGATAACAACAAATTTCGCCATTAAAATTTTTCCTGGAAAATTGAAAAAAAATATAAAACCCAACTTTTTTTGAGTGGAAAACATCTTGAATCTCTCTCTTTTAACCAAATGTCTCAACCTGTTCCGCTTTCATTGATGTTGAACATTACTCCGTAATCCATCGTAGAATACAATGTCGAAGAAAGGGTAGAAGGTGCCTATAGTTTCTGTTGGGCACTTCTCGTTGCTAACGCAGTTTGTGCACCGTGTCAAAAAGTGTCCATACGCAGTACGGAAACTGAGGCGAGTCATGATGAGCGAGCATTCCCTTACATTATTACCTCCCGGCGAAAATAAGATGTACTTTCAGGGGAAGATGGGCATGGATTATGCGCACAGGGATGCGCAGCCGGCCGCTTCTTATAGCCGGACGCATAGCGAGCTGATAGGCAATTCTCCCTCTTTTAATTCAGTCCTTGAAATCATCAGCGCTATTGCCGCAAGAGAGTGCCCCGTCATTATTACGGGCGAAACCGGCGTCGGCAAAGAAATGATTGCAAGACAAATCCACGCCGCCGGCAATCGCTCGGCCAACGTCTTTGTGCCCGTTGACTGTACGACCCTTACCGGCCAATTATTTGAAAGCCAGTTGTTCGGGCACGTGCGAGGCGCATTCACCAGCGCCGTTGACAGTACACTCGGCTTTTTCCGCTCGGCAGATAAAGGCACTATATTTCTTGACGAAATCAGTGAAATCCCCCTTGAATTGCAGGCCAAGCTCCTGCGGGTTTTACAGGAACGGCAGGTTACCCCGCTCGGCTCGACCAAATCGTTTACGCTTGACGTTCGCGTCTTGTGCGCGACCTGCAAGGACCTGCAGGATATGGTCAGCAAAGGGACTTTCCGCTCCGACCTGTATTATCGCCTTAACGTCGTTCGCCTTGAAGTGCCGCCGTTACGGCACCGCAGGGAAGACATATTGCCTTTGGCGGAGTATTTCTTGGCCGCCCAGGCCCGCTTTTACGGTGAATCGCCCAAGGCGTTCAGTAAACATGTTAAAGAGATCCTTCTTAATTACGCCTGGCCCGGAAACGTCCGCGAGCTTGCAAACGCCGTTGAGCGCGCATACGTGCTGACCTCGGGAAAGGAAACTCAGTCCGCGGTATTGCCCTTTGAGCTGACAATAGCCGGTTCCCACTCTTATCCAAAAGACCAGATGCCCACCCTCGATGAGGTCAAACGCAGGGTCATCACGCAGACCTTGGAATACACCAAAGGCCGAAGAATCGCCGCCGCCAAAATCCTGGACATCGAACGACGCCAGCTCAACCGCCTTATGGAAAAGCTCAACATCCGCGTCCCGCAATCAAACAAAGACAACTAATAATATTCCTCTGTTCTCGAATTTCAGGCCTCGTGACAAAAAAATACAAGGCCCTTTGCGCTGAATTGCAAATCCCATACCGGTATGTCGAATTACCCGTGGCGTTAAAAGAGGCAGAATCGCAAAAAGGGGCCTGACATCTTTTCTCTTCGTCAAGCCGAGCAAAAGCAGTGTTAATCCGCCTACGGCGGGCAAGTCTGTGTAAATCAGTGTCTGAAAAAACTGTGTAATCTGTGACACGAAGCGAAGCGAAGAGCCCGTTTCGGAAATCAGTGGCTAAAAAAATGATTCTCTGCTTGCCACGGCGTAGTTCTTAACGAAGCCGGGTGGCAAAAAAACAGCGTAAATCTGCGCAATCAGCGTCTAAAAATTCCCCCTCAACTAAAAACTAAACACTTAAAACTCAAAACTATTTTTAGTACTTATCAACCGGCAGATAAATCTTCTGCTGAGGGTCGCGGAGGTTGATGTATTTTACGCCCGAGAGGGTTCCGTATTGCTGGTAGTAGGTATAGAGTTTGGCTAACTTGTCGTCGTCGGGGCTTTCGAGATGCCTTTGCCATGTCCCCAGTTCCGCTCCCCAGATGACTTGTGTGCCGTCTTTTGTGTAAAGGGAGATATGTGGTTCGCGTTTATTTTTCCGGCCTTCGAAATTGGCGACGTCGATTCTGTCTATGTGGCGCAGCAGCGGCTTATCGGGACTGACGGCTATATCCATACGCGAGAGGCGATTTAGGACCGCCATACCCGCCGCGAGGTCGTCACCCTGCCATTTTTGTCCCGGAGTGGGGGGGATTCTGCTGAGTTCCAGGCCCGTTATATTTATGACAGGCAAATTGCCAATCGGCGAATAATCGAGGATGACCAGTTCTGCGTCGATGAAGAATTTATTTTTTTCCGCTGTAACCAAGAGAAGCGGTTTTCGCCAGCGTCCCGTGATGAGTATGCTTTTGTGAGTGGTCTGGACCTTCGCGTCAGCCAGCCATGGGACGAGAGCAGCGATATTACTCTGGGCGGAGGCGGCGATTTTTTCGTCGTCGTTAGTGCTGTTGTTTGCTTCGGTGGTGGCTGCGGCGTAAATCCTGTTTTTGATTTCCTCGCTGACCCAGTTCGGGACTTCGCCGACCAGTTCGATAGTTCGATTGCCCGACGAGCCGGTGGTTTGCGTTTTTACGTATCCGTCTAAGAACACAAAGCCCGCCAATACCAGGACAAAGGCGCATACGAACAACGACGCCTTGACGTAACCCGTAACGTTCGACTTGCGGCTGATTTTAGCGCCGCCCGAGCCGAGTCCGAATATATTAAAACCTGTTTTTTTCGCAGCCAATTCTATTTCCTCCGGCCGGTTGTTTTATGGGCAATTAGCCGAATCAGCAATGGCCAACTCCACGATTTTCAGGCACAGCCGGCTCATTGAAAGCCCAATTTTAGCGGCGGCTTTCGGCAAAAGCGAGTGGCTCGTCATCCCCGGAATAGTGTTGATTTCGAGCGCATAGGGTTTGCCGTCCTCGCCGATAATAAAGTCAACTCTCGCGGCGCCCCTGCATCCAAGCGAATTAAAGCAGGTTATCGCCGACGTCTGTACTTTATCGACAAGAGCGGGGTCATTTAATGAATCGAACAGATATTCCGTCTTGTCGTCGACATATTTGGCGTGATAATCGTAAAAGCCGGACCGCGGGCGTATTTCTATGACTGGCAGGGCCTGTTTTCCAAGTACGCTGACGGTAATTTCCCTGCCCTTTATGAAGCTTTCAATCATGCAGTCGCCGAACTGGGCTTTGCATTTTTTCGCTGCCGCGACAGCTCGTTTAGGGTCATCCGCGATTGATATGCCTATTGTGCTGCCTTCCCGAAGGGGTTTGACGACGTATTTTGACCCGAGTTGGCGAATCCGCTCCTCAACGGCAGCGGTTTTTTTGCCCGGCTCGAACAAAATCGAATCAGGCATTGCAACTCCCGCGGCGGTAAATCGTTTTTTGCTTTCCCATTTGTCGAACGCCAGCCGGCTGGCCTTCGAATCGCTGCCCGTATAGATGAGGCCTTTTGATTCGAGAATCTTCTGCAGTTGCCCGTCCTCGCCGAATGTGCCGTGAAGTGCGATGAAAAACACGTCGATAGTTTCATCGTCAAGGATGTCCAGTGCATCAGGTTTTATATCCGAAGTGATGACGTTAACGCCTGCTTTTTTCAATGCTTCTGCGACGCATTTGCCGCTTTGGATGCTGACTTCGCGTTCCCTGCTTATGCCGCCCATAAGGACGGCCACTTTAAGCGGGTCAGGCGAAGACGAAGATGCCGGATTTGGAGTGGAATGAGACCTCATTTTTTACTTCCAGATCTCGATTTCAAGCTCCAGCTCGACGTTGAACTGCTTTTGGACCTTTTCTTTTACCGTTTCTATCAGCCGCATAACGTCTCGGCTTGTGCAGCCCTTTTGCGCGATGAAAAAGTTGGCGTGCTTTTCGCTTACGACTGCCCCGCCGATTTGCGTACCTTTTAATCCTGCGCGGTCAATCATGGCTCCCGCCGACATGCCTCGCGGGTTTTTGAATATGCAGCCCGAATTAATTGTATTCAGCGGCTGGTTATTTTTCTTGTAGACCCAGTTTTCCTTAATCGTTTTCGTAATCTGTTCCGGGTCGCCCTCGGTCATATTTATTTTCGCTTCGAGGATGAATTTCGCCGTGATATTGGTCTGGCGGTAATCGAATTGCAGCTCTGGTTTTTTCTTTTCGGAAACCTTGCCGTCTTTGTCCATCAGGGTAACGCTTTCGACGACGGTGCCGATATCGCCGAAGGTTCCGCCCGAATTCATCCGCACCGCTCCGCCTATCGACCCGGGAATTCCTGTCAGGGGTTCGAGGCCCGACAGCCCTTTTTTGGCGCAGGTCAGCAGCAGCCGGCTAAGCTCCACGCCCGCGCCTGCTATGACCTGTTCTTTGACGAACTTAATCTGTGAGAAGTTATCGCTCTTGAGCTGGATTACCGCCCCGTGAACGCCCTCGTCGCTGACGAGCAGGTTTGAGCCGTAGCCCAGGACGTAAATCGGGATTCTGTTCTCGTTGCATCGTTTGACGACCAGCGCGAGCTGCTCGGTACTCTCCGGACGGATAAAGAAATCCGCGGGGCCGCCCAACCCGTACCAGGTCTCTTTCGCCAAAGGGTGTTTGGTTTCAACTATTTTTTCCAAGCCACTGAATATATTCATCGCTAACCTTCCAAACGTCGCCTGCGCCCATGGTAACGACCACGTCGCCGGTGCGAACCTGTTTGGTTAAATATTCGCAGATTGCGTCGAAGCCGTCAATAAACATCGCTTCGCTTCCTTTTGCCCGTATTTTATCGACAAGGACCTGTGCGTTCACCTCTTTTTTTGACTGCTGCGAGTCGCGGACGAAGTAAATCTCGGGCATAATAGTAACATCGGCAAGTTTGAAGCTTTCGGCGAAGTCATCTAACAAAAATCGCGTCCGGCTGTATTGATGCGGCTGGAATATGCACCACAGGCGTTTGGGCTGGTAATGCTCCTTAATTGCCTTGAGCGACGCCCGAATCTCGGTAGGGTGGTGGGCGTAATCATCGAGAATGGTTACGCCGTTGATTTTTGCCTTGAGCATCAGCCGGCGGTCAACGCCCGTAAAACCCGGTAATAATCGCAAAATATCCTTTGCGGCGAGACCTGCATTTATTGCCGCGGCGATTACCGCCAGCGCGTTGGCGACGTTATGTCTGCCCGGCACACTGATACGAGTTGAGCCGAGCAATTCCTTATTATGGTAAACGTCGAATGAGTAAAGCCCGTCTTTTTCGACGATATTGTCGGCGTAAAAATTGTTTTCCCTGCCGAAACCGAAGGTTTCGATTTTCCGGTTGTTTTCGAGCAGACGCGGGTCAGCGATGATTTTGGCGGCGTTTTTGTCTTCACCGTTGGCGATGATTACGCCCGAATTTTTTGTGCCGAGCGCGAAATCGCGGAATGCCTCGACGATTTCGGCTTCATCTTTGTAGTAGTCGAGGTGGTCTGCTTCGATATTGAGAATAACGGCGACCTGCGGTTTGAGGTTGAGGAAACTGCGGTCATATTCGCAGGCCTCGGCGACGAAATGCTGTCCGCTGCCTATGCCCGATGAGCCGGCGAGCTGCGTTACGACAGCCCCGACGACGAAATTCGGCTCGAGGCCCGCCAGCTTGAGGACATAGGCGAGCCAGCCGCTGGTTGTGCTTTTGCCGTGCGTGCCCGATATGGCGATACCCTGATAAAACCCGAAGACCTTGCCCAGCATTTCGGCGTATTTATAGACCCGGATGCCTTCCCGCCGGGCCAGCTTCAATTCGGGATTTTCTTCCTTTATCGCGGCTGATATCACTACCGCGTCGGCGTCGGGAGCGAGGTTGTGCTCCTTGTGGCCGATTTTTATATCCGCGCCGAACTGGCAGAGGTGGTCGATTGTCTCGCCGCCCGTTTGGTCGGAGCCGGTAACGATTGCCTTGTGCTTAAGCAGAAGCATCGCCAGGCCGCTCATGCCGATACCGCCGACGCCTATGAAATGAAACCGTTTGCCTGCAAGTCCGTTAAATCCGTTAGTAACCACTTCCCATCCTCGCCTGGCTCTTGTGGCCGGCTGATGTATCCCTACATTCGTCCTTAGCATATTTCATCCTTGAAAGCCATCACCCTTAAAACCAACAATTTTAACGCGCAGTATAGCAAAATATAGCAAAATATAGCAAAAGAAAGAAAAAGATAGCGAAGCAACCCCCCGATAAATCGAGGGGCTAAATATTTGTAAGGAAACTGTCGAAGGTTGACGTTATCTGTTTCGCTTTTTGTCGGGAGTGTCCAGATGGAGGATATGGAGAAAACGGTGCGCTATCGGAAACATAATTACGCCGGCTACGCCGATAAATATAAGTCCCGAAAAAAGCGCATAAAAACCCGCGAACAGTTTGGCCGCCGGGGAATGCAGCTCGCTGACAGGCCCCATGCCTCCAAGAATCATTGAGGCATTGAGAAAAGAGTCGAGCCATTGGAGTCCTTCAAAACGATGGTAGCCGAGCATCCCTATTCCCAAGGCGAACGCAATAGCGGTCAGGGCGACCAGGACATGCAGCAAAAGGCGATAAACGAAATTTCTTAGCGGCAGAAGCGGTTGGGAATGATGCTCATACATTCTTTGGTCCTTTACATTTGTATTGTGGCATCTACTTTAAAATTTGTTTACAAAAAAAGATACCAGAGGAATATACCAGTGGGCATTAGAAGAAATATCCAGCCCATCAAATGGACTGCCCAGCCCGGAGACGTTTCTGATACAAGACCATAGTATGCCCCCACTAACCCCCCTCCGAGTTCATCACTAAACCATATACAGCCCAGAGAAAGCACCAGCCAGAAGACAAGACCAAGTGCTCCTTCAACAAGGCCTTGCTTTGACATCTCTTTAACTTCTTCACTAAGGAAAAAGGAAGAAATGAAAAACAAAATATAAATCACTGCAATAGATAGAGAAATCCATCTCGATTTGTCCATCTGCTGTTCCTAACCTGATTTGACAGGAAGATACAGTTCCATACAGGACCAAGGATAATAAAATTTCGCCCGGGTTTCAAGACATCCCTACGATAGGATTTTTTCAATTTGGTTAAGCTCTTCGGCGGCGAATGAGAGATTATCGAGGGCGGCGACGTTTTGTTCAAGCTGCTTAACCTTGCTTGCGCCGATGAGGACCGTGGTTATGCGTTTATCCCGCAATACCCAGGCAAGGGCCATCTGGGCAAGCGACTGGCCTCGTTTTTTCGCAAGCTCGTTGAGGGCGGCGACTTTTTTCCTGACGGCTTCTGTAACCTGTTCACGTTTAAGAAAACCGGTCGGCTTTGCGGCACGGCTATCTTTGGGGATACCCTTGAGATACTTGTCGGTCAAGAGGCCCTGCGCCAAAGGCGAGAAGCAGATGCAGCCGATGCCCTCTTTTTCGAGAACATCGAGCAGGCCATCTTCGACCCAGCGGTCGAACATCGAATATCGCGGCTGATGAATCAGGCAGGGTGTGCCGAACTGGCGCAGAATTTTTGCCGCCTCGGTGGTTTGCTCCGGCTTGTAATTCGAGATGCCGGCGTAAATTGCCTTGCCCTGTTTGACAGCCGATTCGAGGGCGGACATGGTTTCATCGAGAGGCGTCTTGAGGTCGAACCTGTGCGAATAGAAGATGTCAACGTAATCGAGACCGAGGCGTTTGAGTGACTGGTCCAAACTCGCGAGCAGGTATTTTCTTGTGCCCCATTCGCCGTAAGGGCCGGGCCACATCAGGTAGCCGGCCTTGGTGGAGATAATCAGCTCGTCGCGGTATGGCTTCAAATCCTGTTTGAGTATTTTGCCGAAGTTTTTTTCCGCTGAACCGGGCGGGGGGCCATAGTTGTTTGCGAGGTCGAAATGGGTTATGCCGAGGTCGAATGCTCTGCGGACGATTGCCCGGCCTGTCTTGAAATCGTCAACGTCGCCGAAGTTGTGCCAGAGGCCCAGTGATACGGCTGGCAGCAGTAAGCCGCTGCGTCCGCAGCGATTGTATTTCATTTTCTGGTATCGTTTGTCCGCCGGTTTGTATTTCACTTTATGACTCCTTATCAAATTTTGCGTTGCGGAAAGGATAGCCGGATTTGCCGCCGGCGTCAAAGCAAAATCGACGCTGTTTGCGGGGCGTCCGGCTAAAGAATCGCTTGCAAAAAACGAAAATGTTTTGTAGATTTGAAGGCAATTGGCGGCGTAGCTCAGTTGGTTAGAGCATGGGATTCATAAGCCCAGGGTCGTCGGTTCGACTCCGACCGCCGCCATTATCATTCCAAAGGTGCAATTCCGAGAGGCAAACCTGCGTCCGATAAACAGGACGCATCCGTAAATATCACGTTTTGTGCCAGGCAAAGGCAAATACCTTCTAACGTTGGCCCTTTGGAACGCCGATTCAAAAGATATATAGGGGCCTGTTTTTTTACAGGCCTTAATACGAAAGCCGAGTATCGTGTTAAAGGGGTTATATATGCGAAAAGATAGCAAGCTGGTATATGTTGCGGAATACCTGATAGGCTTTGGTTTTCTGGTGGCCGTATTGCCGTTCATTGTTCACCCGCAGCCGGGGTGGAGCGATGCACATGGCTGGGCGTATCTGCTTTTCATCGCCTGTATCGGTATAACGCTTATCAGTTCGGCTAGCGGGACGAGACAAATTATGAATCTGTCCGAGCAAATCAAGAAACTCGAAGAAAAGCTTGAGGAACAAAAGTACGCTAAAAACCAGACGCAGCATGCAAGCGGGCCGCAATTTGTCAGCAAGGAGCATTTAGTCGGTTCGGTAAATTGACGCTTGATTCAGCAGCACTAAGATTTATGACAGTCGGCAGCATCCCTGCCGGCTGTTTTTTTATTGACCGCCCGCTGATTTCCGCTATACTAAAATCCGAAATCGGCAATCGGCAATCATAAATCCGCATTGCCCCCATCGTCCAGTGGCCTAGGATATCAGGTTCTCATCCTGGAGACAGGGGTTCGACTCCCCTTGGGGGTATTTTTTGCCTTTAGCAAAAAATAGAGTCCCCGCGTCTTGCTGTCACAAGACAGCAGCGGGGGCGGTCAACTGTTCAAATGTTCTACTGTTCGATTTTCATTTATGATTGAGCCGATTTCCAATTCTATCCAGCAATCCGCTGACGAGCAGTATATGCGTATTGCCATCGACCAGGCGAAAATTGCCGAGGAGAATGGCGATGTACCGATTGGGGCGGTGATTGTTCATAACAACACAATCATCGCCAAAGCGTACAATCAGCGGGAGCAATTGCAGGACCCGACCGCTCACGCGGAAATTATCGCGCTTACCCAGGCGGCAGCGGCGCTCGAAAACTGGCATCTGAATGACTGCACAATCTATGTTACTCTTGAACCTTGTTGTATGTGCGCGGGCGCGCTTGTTTTGGCGAGGATTGACCGGTTAGTTTACGGCTGTGACGACCCAAAGACCGGCGCGGTGAAAAGCTTGTATAATATCGTCCAGGACAAGCGACTCAATCACCGTGTTGATGTTACAAGCGGCGTATTGACGGACGAATGCGGCACATTGCTGCAGGATTTCTTTGCCAGGCGACGCAGCGAGAACAAGAGCAATCAATAATTACCAGTAATGATGCACTGATTGGCGGATATTACTGTCGTAGATTGCTCGCACCTTGGCCATAAGCTCATCAGACAGACGCGGCGCAGCAGCGGCGGCACAATTTTGTTCGACCTGCGAGGGCCGTTTGGCGCCGGGAATTGCACAGGTTACGGCGTCGAACATCAGAATCCAGCGCAGGGCAAACTGCGTCATAGTCATCCCCTTCGGGCAGACGGCATTTAACTCGCCAACTGCCTTCAGGCCGGTATCGTAATTAACGCCAGAGAACGTCTCGCCTTTGTCGAAGGCCTGGCCATCGCGGTTAAACGCCCGATGGTCGTCGGCAGCAAAAGCGGTATCCGGTTTCAGTTTTCCCGTAAGCATACCGGAGGCCAGCGGTACTCGTGCGAGGATGCCTACTTTACGTTTGCGGGCCTGCTCGAAGAAAAGCTCCGCGGGACGCTGGCGGAACATATTAAAGATGATTTGCACGGTCTGGACGTTCGGATACTCGATTGCCTTGAGGGCTTCTTCGATCTTTTCGACGCTGACGCCGTAATAGCGGAGTTTACCCGCTTTGACGAGATCGTCGAGCACGCCAAACACTTCCGGCATATAATAGACCTGGAAGGGGGGGCAGTGCAGTTGAAGTAAATCAAGGGTCTCCATGCCGAGGTTGCTGATACTGCGTTCGACGAAGGCCGTGAGGTTTTTGCGGTTATAACCTTCCAGGGTGTGCGGATTCAGCCGTCTGCCGGCTTTGGTGGCGATGTGAATTTTTTCGCCGTATTCTCGTCGCAGTTTTGCCAGCAGTTGTTCGCTGTGACCATCACCATAAACATCGGCGGTATCGAAAAAGTTAACGCCAAGCTCTATGGCCTTGTGTAAAGCGGCCAGCGATTCAGTGTCTTCTACGGGGCCCCATGTGCCTCCGATTGCCCAGCAGCCAAAACTGATTTCGGAAACTTTCCACCCTGTGCGTCCCAGCTCTCTGTATTGCATAAGCCAATCTCCAGTTAAGTTTATAAGATTTTTAGAAGTATATCTTTTGCAGTGGCGGATGCAATTTTTATTCATAATCCGGTAAGTGATAAGGACCGCAATTGCGAATGTCTTTGGGAGATGCTATACTGGGGAAATTCGGAGAGGTGTCCGAGTGGCCGAAGGAGCACGCTTGGAAAGCGTGTGTGCGGCTTGCCGTACCGCGGGTTCGAATCCCGCCCTCTCCGTTGGTTTTACTGCATTAACTTAAGCGATTAAATTAAAAGAGCTTATGAGTCAGAAAGTCCGGCCTCTTTACTATATTTTTGTTATTAGATTCTGTAAATGCCAGATTTGAAACAGGTTATAGAAATATGTTTTTGAAAAACAGACCTTGGCGTGCTTATGGAAAACTCAGTTAAACAAAAGGTTATGACCTGCATAGCAGGTATCTGGTGTGTGATTCTGGTTCTGCTGGCGGGGCATAATGTCAATGCGGCTGAAAAGTATTCGAATGACGCAAACAAGCCGCATGAGGCCAAAACCGATTCCGCTGCGTTGGATGCGAACGACACAAACGAACTGTGGTGGAGGAGCTATGACGCGATTGTTAAGGACCCGAATGACCCAAACGAGCTGTTAAAGGCCAAGTGGGATGCCATTATTATGGTCATTCAGAACAAAGAGCTCGACGGAGAACTTAAAAAGAAGATAATCGACAAAATCATGAAACCGGTTTTTGATACCGAGCTGATGGCAAAGCTGGTATTGGGCAGGACACACTGGCCGAAATTGACGGCTCCTCAACAAAAGAGATTTACGGAGCTGTTCGCCGAACGACTCAAAAACTTTTATCTGGAGAAAACCACGCTCTACAATAATGAAAAAACATTATTTAAACCCGCAATACGAGAGAAGAACAGCATCCACATACCTATGGTGCTGATATCCGATGCCAAGGAAGATTCGATACTATACAAGCTTCACAAGATGGATGAAACCGGCGGCGGCAAGATGAAAGAATACTGGAAAATCTATGATGTGGAAATAGAGGGCATCAGCATTCTCCTGACATACCGGTCGCAATTCGATGATATTCTTCGCCGGGGCAGCGTTAAAGATTTATTTGATCAGCTGGAGAAACCGCCGGCCCAGTGATGTGCAATTTGCTCCATCGGGCCGGTATAATAATGAAATATCGCTCGCTGACACAGTCTTTTTTCGACAGGGTAGTTCTGGGACATCCCAAGACAGTAATTGTCTGCATGCTGGCAGTGGTTGTTTTTTTAGGGTTTGGGGCCAAATATTTCAGGTTGGACGCTTCTGAGGAAACTCTGGTTCTGGAGAACGACCAGGACCTCAAGTACGCCCGTCAGATAAACTCCAGGTATGGGGGCAGTGACTTTCTTGTTCTGGTATTTAAACCTAATGAAGACATCTTTTCGGACAGGGTACTTAGTCAGCTGGGGCGGCTTCGCGACGACCTGAAGCGAGTGAGCAACGTCGAGTCTGTGCTGACTATCCTGGATGTACCTCTGCTGGAAAGCCCGCTGATTCCACTCAAGGAAATTGGCTCCACGACCCACACTCTCGAGTCACCCGACGCGGACAAGGCATTGGCCAGAAAGGAGTTTAAGGAAAGCCCCCTCTACAATGACCTTCTGGTCAGTCCTGACCTGAAAACCACCGCGATACTAATCACATTCCCCAGCGATCTTCACTACAAAGACCTCGTGGAGCGACGAAACGCCTTGCATGAAAAGAGGGCGTCAGGTTCGTTGACGCCTGCTGAGCAGGTCGAGCTGAAGAATGTGGTTAGTCAGTTCGCTCAGTACCACGACAAGGTCCGTCAACAGCGTCACGACGACATCGCAGCCATCCGCGCGATAATGGACCGGTATCGCCAGGACGGCACCTTGTTTCTTGGCGGGATGAGCATGATAGCCGACGACATGATAAGCTTCATCAAAAGCGACCTGCGGGTTTTCGGAACCGCGGTATTACTGCTGCTGGTGCTCACCATCGCAGTCATCTTTCGCAGAACCTACTGGGTCATCCTGCCCATATTGACCTGTTTGGTTTCCGTAGTCTGTACTGTGGGATTCCTGGGCTGGTTCGGCTGGGAAGTAACGGTCATCAGTTCCAACTTCATCTCCCTTCAACTAATCATTACGTTGGCCATGACCATCCATCTCATGGTTCGGTACCGGGAGTTGGCTGCCGAACAACCGCAGGCCAGTCAGCATAAATTGATTCTCAGCACAATCCGGGCTATGTGGCGGCCGTGCGTGTATTCAGGCCTGACCACCCTGATGGGATTCGCGTCCCTGATATTCTGCAATATCCGGCCGATAATTAATTTCGGCTATATCATGGTCGTTGGTGTGGCAATTTCCATTATTGTGCCGTTCCTGCTTTTGCCGGCCGTGCTGGTGTTTGTGCCGAGAGACAAACCCTGGTCAAGGCGCAAATCCATGTGGTCGCTGACCCCTATGCTGGGCCGATTCACAATGGCCCACGGCACCTTGATTATCGTTGTCAGTGCGGTGTTGTTGTTCGTCAATGTCCTTGGAATACGCAAACTTCAGGTGGAGAACTGTTTTATTAACTACTTCAAATCGACCACCGAAATACACCAGGGGATGAAGGTCCTGGACCAGCAGCTCGGCGGGACCACGCCTCTCGATGTAGTCATTGACTTTGGACAGACTGCGCCGTCCGAGGAGACATCGCCCAATACCGCGGCCAACACCGAGGATGTGTTCGATAAGTTCGAGGATATCGAGAACGTTTCACAGGAAACTAAACACAAGTACTGGTTCACACCCGATAAGATGGCGAGTATTTCCGCTGTGCATGACTACCTTGACAACCTGCCTGAAACGGGAAAGGTGCTGTCGGTAGTGACCCTCGTAAGGATGATAGAGCGAGTCAACGGCAAGCCCCTGGATAACATGGAGCTGGCCTTGCTGTTCAATAAGATACCTGATAAACTCAAGCAGATGCTTGTCAGGCCATATGTGTCAGTTGAACTCAACCAGGTTCGCGTCGCGGTGCGTATCAAGGACTCAGTCCCCTCGTTGAACCGCAACGAACTGCTAAAAAAGATTCGGACAGACCTGACCGACAAGCTTGGCTTAAAGCCGGAGCAGGTACATCTGGCCGGTACGCTGGTCCTTTACAACAACATGCTTCAGAGCCTGTACACCTCCCAGATAGTAACCATGGGTTTTGCCACATTGTCCCTTATGGGGACATTTGTGGTATTGTTCCGGTCTCTGCGGATTGCGGTTATAGCGATATTCCCGAACCTGCTGGCCGTAAGCTGCGTGCTGGGCGTCATGGGCTGGCTGCATATTCCGCTGGATATGATGACTATCACCATCGCTGCCATTGGCGTCGGCCTGGCCGATGATGATACAATCCATTACATACACCGCTTTAAGCATGAGGTCGAGACAGACGGGAGCTACCATGAGGCGCTCCACCGGTCGCATGACAGCATCGGCCATGCCATTTACTATACCACGGTGACATTAGTCATAGGGTTTTCCATCCTGAGCCTGTCTAATTTCATCCCAACAATATACTTTGGTCTGTTGACGGTACTGGCTATCACTGCGGCCCTGCTGGCTTCGTTGACTCTGCTGCCGCAATTACTGGTCCTGATTAAGCCCTATAGCAAGGTACCCAAGGCCAAGTGTGACGAAAAGGAGAAGGGCCAATGAGATATTATTTCCTGATTATGATTTGGCTTGTCGCGGGGGCAGGTTGTGCGTCTTCTGCCCGGAACACTCCGAATTTGCCGGCAGCATCACCCGTGGACGTCAATTCATCCGGTGACGCCGCCTTCGACGAATTTGAAACGGAGTTGTCCCAGAAGCAGGTGACCGTTCCGGACCCGATCGAACCCTGGAACAGGGCAATGTTCGGTGTTAATGACATATTTTATTTTTGGGTCGCAAAACCCGTTATGCAGACGTATGAAAAAATAGTGCCGCGACCCGCTCGTGTCTGCATTCGTAATTTCTTTGGAAATCTGGCTACCCCGGCGCGTTATGTTAATTGTCTCCTTCAGGGTAAAGGCCCGGAAGCAGACAGGGAATTGCGCCGTTTTGGTATCAACACTACGGCAGGTGTGCTTGGGTTCGGTGACCCGGCATATGACCGATGGGGATTGAAACCTGCCGAGGAGGACCTGGGTCAAACGCTGGCTGTATATGGCTTTGACGACGGATTCTATGTTGTGTGGCCATTGTTTGGCCCATCAACCTTGCGAGATTCCGTAGGCACAGTCGGTGACTCGTTTTTAAATCCGGTCCGATACGTTGAACCCCAGGAAGTTTCCATCGGCATATCCGTATTTGATGCCACTAACAGAGGTTCGTTTCACATCGGGGAGTACGAATCCTTCAAAGCGGCGTCGGTGGATCCGTATGTGGCGATGCGAGGTGCCTACATTCAATACCGAAAAAAGCAAATCCGAGGTGAAGACCAGCCGATTGACCCGAATAGCGGCAAACCAGAGACCGTGTGGCCGCATGGCACACTATAAAAAAATTCATCCGATGCTAAGTATTGGGGATAACTTGTTTTTATAAGCAGAGTATTTGATTAAAATCGGTCGACTTTCCTATGGTTCTGCGCTACAATCCCCGCTGAACCATTACAATACGACTATGAACAATAGGGTCCTACAACCCGTGCTGGTAACCGGAGCCAGTGGCTTCATCGGGCGGCACCTGGTGCGACGGCTGATAGCACTTGGCAATCAGGTGTCATGCCTGGTGCGAGCTGCTTCGCGCATCGACGAACTGCAGTCGGCTGGCGCTCAGTTGGTCACGGGGGATGTGACCGATCCGGCCGTCATCGGAAAGGCACTGGCGGTGTCGCAGGCCAGAATCGTGTTCCACCTGGCCGGGCTGACGAAGGCGCTGCGGACCGACGATTTCCTTCGTGTGAATGCAGGAGGTGTCGAATCCGTCGCGGCCGCCTGCGCTGACCGCACTGACAAGCCGGTGTTAGTAGTGGTGTCCTCGCTGGCCGCAGCAGGGCCTTGTGCTGTTGACCGGCCTCGCGTGGAAAGCGATTTGCCGATACCTGTTTCTAATTATGGTCGCAGCAAGCTCGCCGGGGAACAGGCTGCGGCCAGATATGCCGGAGGGGTGCCCATCAGCATTATACGTCCACCTATTGTCTTTGGCCCTGGTGACAGGGGCGTGCTTGAAATGTTCCGGCCAATCGCACACTGGGGTATCCATGCCGTACCCGGCCGGGGTGAGCGACGCTTCTCGCTTATTCATGTGGACGACCTGGTCGAGGGTCTGCTCCTTGCGGCCGAGAAAGGCGAGCGATTGCACCCAAACGGATCACCGGGGCAAGGCATCTATTTCATGGCGACAAATGACTATCCGACATATGCCGAACTCGGGCAGGCAATGGCCATAGCATTGGGAAAGAAGCGTGCAACAGTAGTACACCTGCCCGAGCCGCTGGTGAGGCTGGTCGGACTCTGCGGTGACGCGATGACGCGGATTCGGCAGCGTCCCGCCTGGGTAAACAGCGACAAGATGACCGAAGCATTGGCCGGGTCGTGGATGTGCTCATCCGACAAGGCACGCACGCAACTGGGTTGGTCCCCTGCGGCCACTTTGGTTGAACGCCTGTACGAAACAGCCCAATGGTATCGCCAGGCAAAATGGCTCTGACCATAGTTTCATCGACATTAAGGGTCACAGCATCATGTCATAAACTGAAGCGACTGCACCCACACGTTCAATGTTGACAGGTTACTATCACTGAAGCTTAGCGAGTTCGTCGGCAACGGCGTTGACCGTAGTGCGGATTTGTGCCTTGTTGTGGTTGGTCGTGATGAAGAATCGCAGGCGGGCTGCGTGTTCGGGTACGACGGGGTACAGAATTGGTTGCACGTTAATGCCTCGCTGGAACAAAGCTTTTGACAGGCACAGGCTCTTGGCCGAGCTGCCTACGATTACCGGAATCACGGGCGTACCAGCGGCCAGTCCCGTGTCCAGACCTCTCTGGCCTGCCAGTTTCAAGAACAACGCTGACAACTCGTGCAACAGTTCCACACGCTGCGGCTGACGCTGCAGGACCATTAGCGATGCCAGAGCCGCCGCTGCGTTGGGTGGGGAAATGCCCACGCTGTAAACAAACCCTGGGGCTGTGTACTTGAGGTATTCGACCAGTTCGGCCGAGCCGGCGATATATCCGCCGCAACTGGCCAACGACTTGGAGAGTGTACCCATCCACAAATCGACGTCAGAGCGGGCAACGCCCCAGTGCTCACCGATGCCCCGGCCGGTTGACCCCATGGTTCCCAGTGAATGCGCCTCATCGACCAGTATCAGCGTCTTGTGTTTCTTCTTAAGTTCCACAAAACGCGGAAGTTCGGGGAAGTCGCCATCCATGCTGTACACGCCCTCGATGGCGATCAATACGCGGCGATATCGGTGGCGACTTTCGGATAACACCGCATCCATCGCCGTCCAGTCGTTATGGGCAAAGGATCGACGGGTCGCGCCGGAAAGCTCGGCGCCCTGGATAATCGAGTTGTGCGCCAGATTGTCATGGAGGATCAGATCGTCCGGTCCCAGCAGGTGACCGATTGTGGTGACATTGGTAGCATGGCCGGAGACGAACACGATAGCAGCAGGGACATTCAGAAACGCGGCCAGGGCCTGCTCCAGATCACGATGCACCTGCTTCTCGCCGGATATCAGCCGACTGGCGCCGGCACTGGTGCCGTAGCGGTCTATCGCAGACTTGGCGGCGGCGGCGACTTCTGGATCGTGGGACATGCCGATATAGTCATAGACGCAGAAATTAATGAGCTGACGCCCGTCGATGCATGCTGCGCTTCCGGCTCCACCCTGGTCAACACGGAAATACGGGTTGTCACCGTTCACTGCCAGCAGCATTCGCTCTTGACGCTTCAATTGAGCATATTCGGGGAACTGGGCGAAGTCATAGTGTTCAGGCAGAATCTGGCCAACGGGGACGTCTGACTTGTAACCATCGATCAGGTGCTTCTGTACCGCCTGAGCCAGTTCCCCCAATGTCTGCACCTGGCAGTACGCCGCGTCGGGCATATAGCCGCCGAAGGTTTTCTCTATCGCAGCAACGAGTTCCAGGCGCTGCAGCGAATCGAGACCCAGAGCGATGATGGGTGTATTTGGTGTCAGGGCGGGCAGAGCCGCACCTGCCAGGGCGTGGGCGTGCTGACAGATGGCAGTAAAAGCGGATAATTGCGAAGAATGCAGTGCGGGATGCGGAATGGAAGAATCGGTGCCTTTGATGCCGGGGCTGATGGTGCCGCCGGGGTCAGCATTCTCGACCATCAGGCCGCTGTATTCGGCAAGGGTTTTAAGTTCGCCACTGAGAAATACCTCGCGACAGACGTGACGCTGTACCTTGCCGCTGGAGGTTTTGGGGATAGTGCCGCTTCGTACCAGCACGACTGTGTCCAGCGCCAAGTCATGGTCATCGAGTACCGCCAAGCGAACTGCATCCAGCACCGGCTTAAAATCCATCTCCCCGTTGTGCTTGACCTCGTGTACCAGAATGAGTCGCTGACTGCCGTGGTCATCCACGGCAAAAGCGGCCCCGTAGCCGACTTCCAGCAGCGGGTGACTCATGCGAGCCGTGGCCTCGATATCCTGTGGATAGTGATTCAGGCCGCGGATGATAATGAGGTCTTCCCGCCGGCCAGTGACGTAAAGCTGACCATCGTTCATGAAACCCAGGTCGCCCGTGCGTAAGAACGGGCCTTCACCCGTGTTGCTCAGGTGGGCGTTGAAGGAACGGCTGGTCAGGCGTGGGTTGTGCCAGTACCCTTGGCCGACTGACGCTCCGGCAATCCAGATTTCACCCACGCAGCCGGGGGCGGCCTCAGTGTGGGTTTTTGAGTTGACAATTACCACTCGCATAGTTTCGACGGGCACTCCGCAGGCTACCAGTCGACGAGTATCGCCATTACCGTCAGGCACAGGTTCGACACGATTTTCGGTCAACGCCGTGTCGTGGAAGGATTTTACGGTCGCGCCGCTGCCGCGTGGCACGCCACTGACCAGGAGCGTCGCCTCCGCCAAACCATAGCAGGGATAAAAGGCGCTCGGTTTGAATCCACAGGGGGCAAATGCGGCGGCAAAGCGTTCAAGCGTTGCGGGCTGAATGGGTTCGGCGCCGACGAAGGCCAGTGCCCAGGAGGAAAGGTCGAGGGTGGCTCGTTGCTCGTCGGTGATATTGCGGACACAAAGGTCGTAGGCGAAGTTGGGCCCGCCGGAGATGGTTATCCTGTATTTGCTGATAGCGGCCATCCAGGTAACGGGGTTCCGGAGGAAGTCGGTTGGCGAGATTAGAATGCTTGTTGCACCGGCGAACATCGGGACCAGGACGCCGCCCACCAGCCCCATGTCATGGTACGTGGGCAGCCAGAATGCGCCGCTGTCCTCGCGCTGTAATCCAAAAGCATGGTGGATGGTGTGGGTGTTGTCAATGAGGTTCGCATGACTAATCATGACGCCCTTTGGCTGGCTGGTCGAGCCGGAGGTGTACTGAAGCATGGCAAGCGTGTCGGAGGTGATGGCAGGTTCGCTCCATTGCTTGGCCAAGTCATCTGAAATCTCATCGGTAGCGAGCCACAGTATCTGAGAGGAAGCGGCCGCTTGACCACTTTTCGGTCCAATCAAGCCCTGGAACTGAGTCGCGGCAGAAGAAGTGCTAAGGGCGATGCGGACCCCGGCATCGGCAGCGATGGCGTGGAAGCGATCTAATATGCGGTGGCGACGCGGCGGGTAGGTTGGCACCGCCACGCAACCGGCGTACAGGCAGCCGAAGAAGGCCGTAACGAAGTCGAGGCCGGGCGGATAAACCAACAGCACTCGCTGGCCGGTAAGGCCCATGTCTTGCAAGCGAACAGCGATGGCGCGAGCCCGCCGTTCCAACTGGGCGTACGTCAGGACAGCTTGATTCGGCTGGCCATCGAGCAGATGAGTAAATGCGGGCTTATCCGACAGTTCCTCGGCGTGGCGGCGCAGCTTGCGTATCAGATTGTCGGGAACCTGATGCGGACTAACTCGCTTTTTTGTGTAAACCGACATATATGCTTTCCATTTTATACTAATATTATAAAACTCTGAGCGTACAAAGCAATTACATTTTACTTAGGGGGTTTTTCGTAAGTATAATCGCAGTAAATCCTTTCGTCAACAGCATCATTGGCTTATTGACTCCCGCAAGTCGAGAAACTACCCCTCATATCATCATGCACAAGGAGTGCGCCTTAAGTGAACCATCCCGCCAAAATATTTTCCGAAATAAACCTGTGTTCAAGCATTATCCTTGTCGGGTCCCGGAGATAAGTGTATGATAACGCCGAACTTGGGTACGGAGCCGCATGAGAAATATCAACTTAAATGCAACCGACAGAGTAACTATACTCTATAACGTCATCGTGGTTATTTTCATCTTTATTTTCAGGGTAAAGATTGCGGCATACGGCAGCCATCTCGCATTTAACCTCTCTGTTGTCCTTATCGTCCTTTTATTAAGCCTTAGCAGGATGAGCAGTTTGAGAAAAACAGGGACTGGCACAAGCGAGGTTCTCCGAGACGTACCTGTAACTACTTATCTTCGCACTCTGAGTCTGTGGTATCCATTGATCCTGTACAGTTTTATTTACTATCAGACCGGATTGATCAATACAGTTGTAGTGCCAAAATTTCTGGATAATTTTTTTCTTAATCTGGACGTGCGGATCTTCGGCAAATTTCCCGGTTTTTTTCTCAGCGGTACACATTGCAATGTCTTCCTTGACGAGTTTTTTCACTTTTTTTACTTTAGTTATTATCTGATAATTCCTCTGACCTTCATTTTGCTCTACCGCAAAGATGTAAAACTTTTCGAGAGTTTTGTGTTCCAGCTTTCCTCCTTGTTCTACGTGTGTTACGTCATATTCATATTTTTGCCCGTTGAGGGCCCGGTCCAATTGCGAAATGAATATTATCTTCAACACGGTCTGTTTCGCACAATAGTGGATTTTATCTGGGCAAAGGGAGAAAATCCAGGTGCAGGATTTCCAAGTTCCCACGTTGCAGTTACGTTTCTGGTAGCGTGGTGGGGGAGCAAACAATTTAAAAAGCTCAAAATCTTTTACTGGCTGACTTTTCTGTTCCTCTCTATTGCCACGGTCTACTGCATGTTTCATTACGCCGTCGATGTTATTGGAGGCTTACTCCTGGGCGTCCTCGCAGTGCTCACATTTAACTGGGCGGCCCCAAAACGCCGCTATCTGTCATTTGCAGCAGAATAAGCACAGGCACAAACAAGGTACTCATAGACGTGCCTGTCCCTGTTTTTCCAGCGGGATCTCCGCCGCGCCAAAGGCTTTTTCTCGTCTAAGTTATTTCGAAGGGCTAATTAAGCATATTCCTCATTCTATTAATCCGTGTTTCAGATAACATTGCGGAATAGAGAGCGAACTTCTGCCGGGAGGTAAAAGAGTATGCTCTCCAGTTTGTTGTTTAAAAAATTGAAAAATGAAGGAGAATAAAATGATTAAATTCAGAAAACTTATTTGTTGTCTGGTGCTTTTATCCACCCTTTGTTTATTTGCAGGCTGCAATACCTGGCACGGGGCAGGCAAAGATGTTGAAAATGTAGGAGAAAGCATGCAGAAGTAAACTCAGGGTTATGAGTGCCGCGTAACAGCGATTGCCAGGGCAATTCAAGGCTGCACGCGCTACCTGTGGTATTTCGAAAGGCAAAATAAGGTTTGGCGATGAACAAGCGGTAAATCGGCAATCTATAGTTAAACAGATGTTTATGTTGAAAGGAGACAGATCATGTTGTACTGGGCAGTTGTATTTTTTATCGTCGCGATCATTGCGGGCGTTCTGGGTTTTGGAGGCATCGCTGCAGGAGCGTCTTCAATCGCTCAAATTCTGTTTTACATTTTCCTGGTGGTATTCCTCGTATCGCTCATTATGCACCTTACGCAAGGCCGTCGTAACCCGCGGACATGAGCCGTCGGGACGAACAGGTGTAGAAAGAGGCTCTAAGACACTTGTGTCTTGTGCTTATTGTTTGACTGTCAAGCTTAACCGGGAACGAATGCAGTCAGTGGAGAATCTGCAATGAAGAGGGTGCGTAAAAAAGTTGTAATTGCTCTTCTGGCGGGCGTTCTTGCGATCGGATTGCTTGCTTATAGTAAGCGGCACACCATTATTATCTGGCATTTGCAGGCAAATACTCAAACGCAGGAAATGGTCATCATTGAAATGCTCGAAAATGCAAAACCGATAATCGAGCGAGAATTAAAAATGACTTTTCCGGAAAAGATTTTCAGCCGGGTGACAGGTAACCGAAGCGAAAAGGAGCGACAAAGAAATGCCCCTGCGGATATCAGAGCATTCGTCGAGCTGGGTTTTAAAAATGGCTGGCTCAGATTCAAAGATGTGCATGACGTAAATTCTATTGGCAGTTTTCCTCTCAAAGGATTTGAATTTGCGCTGGACTGGAACCGGGGAAACACGGAAGAAGTCCTGGTCGCATTCAATATCAGTTGCTTAAAACGAAAAGTTGTTAGAATGCAGGTTAATGATAATTGCAGTTTTTTCACGGAACTGAAATCTCACGTCGAGACAAAAGCAAAGGAGGATTGATTTCGCCATTTGGCGTGCAATTCAAGATAGCAAACGATCAATTCGAGACAATTGCCGTTATTTATTCTCGATTTTTTGGTAGCGTTTCTCTCCTGTCTTGAGGTCTTTTCCATAGAGTTCGATATAGTGGACTTTAGGCCCCAGGAGCCCGTCGGAGGCATTGATGTAAATTTTCTCCAAAACGGCTGGACGACCGTCGATGACCAGCTCGGCACGGATGGCGTCTCCATCTTTCTTCACAGTGATCTGTCCCTGCGGCACGGCCACCACGGTCATCTTATAACCGTTCACCGACGGGTCCGGTTTAATGTGAAAGCCATAGGCCTTTTTCTTTTCTATCCAGTTGAGTTCTTCTCTGTGACCGTCTGCGGCGAGCATGACCCAATAGGCGATTACCGGTTCGTTTGGGTCAATTTCGCCGGCGGCGGTGAGTTGGGCGTCATAATGCACGACGTTGGCGTTCTTGCTACGCTCTATAATGAACAGCGGCTGAGTTTTTTTCTGGGCCCCAGCGGGATCCGGTTTCTTTTCATTCTGCTTTGCGCAGCTGACGGAAGAAAACAACACGGTCGTCACGGCAAAAACGATAAAGCACCATATTGCCTTTTTCATACTTTCACCTTCCCAAAATGACTTCCGGTAAAACCAACTAACGTCTATTTTGCCAAGAGTCTAACTTGATATTCCGGGCAGGTCAACTGGGCGACCTTCTCCGATCAAGCCGAAGACAGGCTTCAATCTTTTGAATGATCCGAGTCCAGTTTCGGTATTGCCGCACACCTGTGCATCCTGTCAAACTATTTCCGCCATCATCATTCAGACTTGGGACTATTGCCCAAAGGTCGCGAAACGCCCCAACCCTCATCCGGTGGCGTTGGTATCATCTTTACCACGTAATCGCCGAATCCATGAAGAGAGCCGCTCATATAGTAACGCACTCTGTTGTCTTCGTCTGTCAAAGAGAAAATCGATTTGTCATAAGGAAGAACCCGCAAAGACATCGGTACGCCCATCAGGTCGAGAACGGTCGCGAAATTGTTCAGATGGGAAACCCGGATGCCATGGTGAATGCCGGCTACGAGCCCCTTCTGGCTATATCGCTCGCCGACCACGAGAAACTCGGGTACATCTACGATCACTTTGTCAGGCTTCATATGGGTATACACTTGCCCATGCTCGGCCAAAGTCTGGCCATGGTCCGATGTGTACAGAATGACATAATTCTGATTCGTCGTATCGGAAACGAACATCCTGAAGAATTCATCCACCTGAAAGTGAATCCCGTTGTCATAGGTATTGACGAGTTTCTCACGTCCGATCGCACTGGGGTCGATGGATGCCGATACTTCCATAACCGGTCTCCAAATCGTAAAAGCCGGATCGTCCGGGTATCTATTGCGATATTGAAAATGAAGACCCTTCTTATTGACGAGAATGAAATAGCCGCCTCTTTCATTAAGAAGACCACTTAAAAAGCGGGCTACGCCCAAATCCTGAGAGGTTCCAAGATCAATGCGGAGATCCTTGAACGACTGTTCGGTCATCCACCGATCCAAGGTTCTCACGATACCCTCCCGGGCCGCTTGAAAAAAGCAGCCTTGATCGACGTCAATGTAGATCGTCTCATAGCCCATTTTCTTTGCGTAATCAAAGATGGTTGGGTTCTTGTTGGTTCGAAAGGTGTTGTCGGGAAATGCGTTGTGACCTGTAACGAGATAGGCATTGCTGATGTGGGAAAAGGAACTGGCAGCGACACAAATGCCGAGATTCTTGAGTCGCCCCTGGGTTTCGAGGGATTGAAGGAACGGTGTGGTGGGGCGAGGATAGCCGTTCAGGCTAAGATTGCTGCCGCGGACTGACTCGTCGACGATGTAGATGATGCTGTCAAGTGGCCGTTGGGGGGGGGAAAACGCAGGCAGGTCGTCTCGCGGTCCATGATATTCGAGGAGGTTTTCAAACTCGCAATAGAGTGATGAACGGACCAGAGAGGTCAAAGGATTCAGATGTAAATTACATTCAGGCACATAAAGGAAGAAGGTGTAATTAGAAACCAGAAGATATAGCGCCGGCAGGAGGCTGAGGGCGAGGGATTTTCGGAAGGTGAACCTAAGGGGGACGAGAATCAGTGTGGAAAAAACGAGTACATAGGGGAAAGCATACAAGACGACAAGCGGCCTGAAGAAGCTTGTGACGGCCTCTATCCGATTGTCCCCGCCGACGGTCAGGGCGAGAAACACGTCGGTGCTGGTCATGAACTGGGATAAAGTCAGCCAGTATGAGAGCTGGACGACTATGATGAAAATAGAAAGAAGGAAAACCACCGTGCGGAGAATTACAGGGAGGAGAAGGACGAGATAGAAGAGGGCGACCACCTGCAGGAAGGCCAACGTGAGGGCGTACGAGAACTTCATTGTGCCGGCAACCGGGAGCCAATGCAGCAGGGCTCGGTAATCGTTGAACCTAAAAATGGAATCGATAAGGACCGCGAGCGTTGCTGCCAGTAATGCGGTAATGGCGCGGGAATAGGGTGATTGAGTCGCAGCACGAAAAGAATATTTTAACATCAATGACTCTCTTTTCATTTTGTGGATATTACCGCAACGGCTGCGTTCTTCGCCGCCGACACGCCATCTAACCGCGGCACGCAATTGCAGCTAAGGTTATTCATGGCCTTTCAGTCCTGATAAGTTGCCAACTCAACAGGGCGATGGAAAGCCACATCTTCTCCTGGAAAAGCGATTGTACCAATATGCCTCGATTGGCCATCATGGGAAAACGCACCAGGGCCTTTCCCAACAAAGACACTGTAAAGGCATACCGGCCGTCCTTTTCTGCAGCCGATGGATAGACGCAGATTTGCCGCGGATCCACAAGATGGAATGCGCATCCCAGCGCCTTGACAGCAGCTTCCTTGATTGACCAGAGCAGAGCGGCGGCCTTTTCCGAATCTCCGCCTGCTAATCTCAAGGCATGTTGAAGCTCTTGTGCATGGAAGACCCGGCCAAAAGGATACTCTTTTGGGAATTCATCTGTCCCTGCCGCATCGATACCGATATCTGAGGTATCCGGGCAGAGAGCGGCCCATATTTTTCCTCCGCCCTCGCTAAAAGAAATGGCCGGCCCGTCCCAATCTCCCAGCAGCAGTTGCGGTCTGCCAAGCGGGTCGTGGACTATCTTAATTGGTAAATGAGAATCGTCCATACCCGCAAGATGCTCCAGCAGAACAGATACCAAATGAATCTTATCTGCCATCCGGCTTGCTTTGTCGCATGGCGCGTACGCATAGAAGACGGTTTCCCTTTGATGAGGGAAACTAATGGCGTTGACGGTTATTTGCTGGCAATCAGTTATCAACTTTTTACTCCGAAACTTTTTGCATGCGCATACCATAAACATGCATGATGGTGCGGCCTTGATCGTCAATTCCTCTGGCATCCCAGACGAATCCTTTTTCATCTTCCAGCCGCATGCGTGCCTCCAGGGTTATCGGTTCCGGCTCTCGGCATTTTCGCAGAAATCTCATCTGGCCGACCTCTACGGGAATCATTGCCTGTTGCTGCGTTGGGGCCATTGCAGCCGTGTAAAAACCAACCAACTGCATAAGCGCCTCAAAAAGATAAGGTGAATATTGGTATGTCGCGTTTCGCAGATGCGCGAAATCATTCATCTGTCGGCAGGTGGTTTGTCCCCGCACCACCCCTGGACCTGCGCCGTCAAGAAAGTCCATCACACGGTATCTGCCTTCGAATCCACTGCAGTCCGCGTACCATTGAAGCACCTTTTTATGATCCATGGGCCGCGTCCGCAATTCGTCCGGACGTATCGGGAAATCAGAGAACCCATCCCCTAAATTGCCCTGGCCGCCATCGAGGATTACCTGGCCCATGTAGTGCTGTGAAAAGCGGTCTGTCAATCTTCCTGTTGGGGACATATCCTGTGCTGCAAGAGAGACTTCGCATATCGCCTCTCCGGGCAAAGCTTCGACTCGACGACAGGATATCCTGCAAGGCCGCAAAATCCCCGGAGGACATTGTATCATATCCATAAATCGCATCCGGCGAACCCCTCGCACCTGCAGATGAGGATACATAACTCTTGCGGCTTCCATGAATGCCTCCAGAACCATCGCCGCTGAAACCAGAGGATGCTTGAAGAACCTGAAAGGCCTGTGGTCTGCTATCCAAAGGTCCTTCTCCAGGGAAAACGACCTCACTGCCTCCAGTTGCCCCTGACGCATGTCTATGCTTGTGACCTTGTCTATCATGGGTAAATTCTCGCAGCTAAAGGCCACGGTACCTCCACCCAGTTCCCCACTTGGTAAAGGATTGATTGTATCATTGATCCGTGCCGTCTTCACGGCCGGCAGTCTCCTCATAAACATCACCCAATTGTCGTCGGCCGGCGCCGCAAAAAGCTCTCTGCAGAAGAGTCCCGCAAGCTCATTTACATGGATGTACCCCACACCCTTTCGCTTCAACATTTCACGGACCTCCGGATCCTCGGCCATGCCGGCCCCCTCGATAGGAGGAAGCATTAAAGCCTTGAAGCGCACAGCTCCATTTTTGGGGCGCAGGTATCTGATTAGCGCAGACATCATGCGATTAGCGGCAGCGTAGTTGGTCTGGCCGGGATTGCCCTGTATTGCGGCTACCGAGGACAGACCCACAAAAAATTTCAAACTCGCCTTCTCTGCTGCCGAAAATAAATTCCATGCACCGAGGAACTTGACATTCGCGACCATTGAGAGGTCATCCGGCGTCATTTGGCCAAGGAAGCCATCTCGTAAGACCCCGGCGCCATGAATGATTCCGTCAATCTTACCATAACGCTTTGCCACCTCACTTAAACAATCGCTAACCGCCCCGGAGTCAGTGACATCGCAGGTATAGTATGCTGCCTCGATTCCTGATGAGCGTAAATCCGCCAGTGTCTGAGCAATCTCTAATGCTCTATTGTTCGCTGCATCTATAGGAGTTCTTCCAAGGAAAACTATGCGTGGCTTAAAGGGCACAAGGCCGCGAGCCAGATGAGCGCCGATACCTGAGGCGCCCCCGGACATAACTACAACGTCTCCGGGATTAAGATTTAGACCTGGAATATTTCTGAAAATCGATGGGGCTATATATCCCTCCGATGTGAAAACCTTTCCATCGCAATGAATCATCTCCACCGCGGTGTATCCTCTGTCCAGAGCGCCGCGTAATGCGGCGTGAAGGTCAGTATCTCTGTCGATTTCCAGTGTGCGAAACTGGACGGATGAATATTCCTGCGCAGCGCTGAGGAACATTCCGAGCATTCCCTCCGCCGGCAGCCGACCGAGAGTTTCGGCATCCTCTCTGGAATGAATAAGCACGACGAATTTCTTGGCCGGTGACTGGAGAAACGCCTTCAGCGGCAAAAACAGTCCCCTCAAAAGCCGCGAAACATCCGCTATGCCTTTTAGCTTTCTCGACCAGCCCTTGGGTAAGGCGATAACCATCCCAGCCATGGAAGCCAAACTCGATATTCTTTCTGATACCTTACAAGACCCTTCATCCGTCAAAATATCATAACTTTCTTGTCCAGTATCTTTCCCCTTCATAAATAACATTGTAATTGTGTCAACACCGTAATCCTGCCGGAATATATCTCCGATATTTTTGGCAATCTCGTCATTCCTGTCCGGTGAGAGAAAAAGCACTGACTCGCCCTGGCTCAGTTTTATTGGAGCCGAGGCCGATAGCTCCATAGGAACGTTCTTGAATACGAGCCGCTTTAGACCGACCTCATCCTGTAAGGTCTTGCGGGTTTCATTTTGCACTAAGCCGGGTTCAGCCGCCTTGACAACCGGCGGTAAGCCGGCACCTTCTTTCCTGGCGACTATCTCGGAAATTTTCTGAGCTATGTCCCTCACGGTGCGGACATGAATGAAATCCTCCAGTTCGATAGTGATTCCGAAATGGTGTTCCGCG
>Ga0105104_10000112_pt1 | contig 56261 bp, 57 predicted proteins | sample PPLLaktember2015_3_FD_87034 | JGI IMG/M metagenome (GOLD analysis project Ga0105104, IMG submission 87034) | Freshwater sediment microbial communities from Prairie Pothole Lake near Jamestown, North Dakota, USA - PPLs Lake P7 Core (6) Depth... | ecosystem: Environmental > Aquatic > Freshwater >... | reverse complement strand
TCTAATAAAAGGCTTCGTTTACGGACGCTGGCGAACGCACTACGAGCGTATCACCACGCTCTAGCGAGTAATCCGCTGTTGGGGCGCCCAGACCCGTGATACTTGACTGAAAAGGCAAAAAGCGCCCGATATTGACACCGGAGCGTGTCTCAACGATACAATAGATTCAGTCATGCAGCCGAGGAGTCGCGAACTTGACATCGGTCCCGCCCGTTGGCGCGCACTAGTCTGCGTCGGGCTGGTGGCGCTGCTCCTGACCATCAACGTGGCCGGTTTCCTGCATTTCCACAGTGCGGCTACGAATGACCCGTGTGCAATTTGCCGTGTTATTCACGCTCCGGCCCCGGCCGGAGAAAACCCGACGCTGCTGATTTCGCTGCTGCCGGTAACGGGGGGTGCCATTCCGGAACTCGATGCGTTGCCTTTGGATCCCCGCCTGGTCCACATTGCCCCCCGGGCTCCGCCCACTATCTAGCATCCTCGCTCAACGATAGTTACGAAGCCGATGTCCGTCTCGGCTGAGCTCTCCTTTTCTCATCCGCCAAGTGCGGGTTGAGCCCACCTCTTTTTTGCGAGGAATAATATGAGCTTTCAAGTGTCAGTGCGCCATTTTCGCATATGCGTCGCGATTGTGACGCTTACGGCTGCTGTCTGGTCCTTAAGCGCATCGGCGCAAGTCGGGAGCAGCACAACAACGCGGCAAATGCGGCAAGGCGGTTCCGTAACGGGAACGGTCACAGTCGGCAGGTCAGCGGCACCTTTGCACAACGCGACCGTGTTTCTTAGCCCGCTCGGGCGGGTTGAAGAAACTGATGAATCCGGAAAGTACACATTCAGTAACCTGCCGCCGGGACACTATGACGTAACCGTGCGCGCCCCTGCCCTCGCTGACGAACGCCGCCCTGTCAGCGTCACCGAAGGCCGCACGGAAACGGTGGATTTCAATTTGCGGCCTGCTACTCTGCGGGTACAGGTGACGGTCACTGCGAGCGGACATGAGCAGTCCACGCTAACGGTTTTCCAGGCGGTAAACGTAGTCGATTCAATCGAGCTCACCCAGAAGCCGCCTGTGTCTCTGGGAGAAGCGCTTGAGGGCACCCCCGGGGTGGCGAAGAGGAGCTTCGGCCCTGGAAATTCGCGACCTGTGATCCGCGGCTTTGACGGAGACCGCGTGCTGATTATGCAAAACGGGATGTCCACTGGTTCGCTTTCTTCGCAGTCAGGTGACCATGGAGAGCTCATGGACACGCTGACCCTCGACCGGCTGGAGGTCGTAAAGGGCCCTGCCACATTGTTGTACGGATCGAGTGCGATCGGCGGCGTGGTTAACGCCATCTCGGCCCACGGGGAAATACACGAACATACGCACGAGGGCATCACCGGGTATGCGACCGGAACTGCGGGATCCGCGAACGGTCTGGGTGGAGGAGCTGCAGGCTTTGAGTACGGAATCGGCAAGTGGCAGATTTGGGGTGATGGAGGTGGCCGGCGCACCGGCGACTACTCAACCCCCATCGGAGAAGTGTCCAATTCCTATACTCGGAACGCTAACGGCAGTGGCGGGTTCGGTTACACGGGGGAGCATGCCTTCATTCGCGCAGGTGGGGGCTACGAAAACACAGAATATGGCATTCCCTCCTCCGAGGACGAAGTGGTCGCGCTTCACCTCCGTCGGGCCAATGGACGGATGGAAACGGGACTACAAAACCTGGACAGGTTTCTGAATAGCTTTCGCGTCAAGCTTGATTACTCGGACTACAAGCACGAGGAAACTCCGATTGATGCGACGGTTGCGGACACGACGTTCTTTAACAAGATTTTCTCTTATCGCGGCGTGTTTGAAGAGAGGCGTGCAGGCCGGCTGTCAGGCAGCTTCGGCTTTTCGGGGATGGTACGGGACTACAAGACCATTGGGGAAGAAACCATCGCGCCGCCGGTTGACATGAACAATTTTGCGGTCTTCACGCTGCAGGAAGTCGACTTGGAGCACCTGCGTCTACAGTTTGGAGCCCGTCTGGACCACACCTCCTACGATGTGTCGACCAGCTCCGGGTTGCCAAACCGCTCGTTTACCGGTTTTTCTGGAGCCGCGGGAGCTCACCTACCTTTGTGGCAGGGTGGCGCGTTCGTCGTCAACTACACGCATTCGTACCGCGCGCCGGCGCTCGAGGAGCTGTATAACAACGGGCCCCACCCGGGGAATGCGTCATTTGAGATCGGGGATCCGAACCTGCGACGGGAGCAAGGCGACGGGATAGACTTCTCGCTGAGGCAAGAATCGCGTCGCTTAAGGACCGAGGGAAACTTCTTCTACTACCACATCAACCGCTTCGTGTTTCTGGCGCCGACCGGAGACGTGGAGGACGGCCTTCCGGTGGCTGACTATTCACAGGGAAACAGCCGCTTCCTCGGTGCGGAGGCAAACCTCTCCGTGGGTCTGGCCCAAGACTTCTGGCTCAACACAGGTCTGGATCTCGTGGACGCGGAGCTGACCGACACAAGCACTGCACTCCCGCGCATCCCGCCTCTGAGAGGGCGTATTGGGCTTGATTATCAGTGGAAGGGTTTGAGTATCAGACCCGAAGCCGTGATGACGCGCGATCAGGATGCGCTCTTTTCGAGTGAAACCCGCACAGCAGGATATGCTGTTTTCAATCTCGGAGCCTCATACACGGTCCCACAGGCGCATGCGGTTCATGTCTTTTCCATGAATGCCTTTAACCTGGGCGACCGGCTTCACCGCAACCATCTTTCGTTCATCAAAGACATCGCGCCTGAAATCGGCCGCGGTGTCCGCGTCTCGTACACCGTACGTTTCTTTTGAGGAGTGTTTCATGGTTTCCTCTCTCGAATTCACGCGCTTGAGGGTCGGCTGTTTCGTAGAGCCGAATCGTCTTGTCGGCACTTCGTCTACCTGAGCTGGGTCAGTGGCGAATCGAACAAAAGGCTGCCGCATTGGCCGCCTGGCTTAGTGGTCGTTTCCATAAATACGATGATGTATCGAGCAGCGGGCACGATCTGTTTGTAGTTCCGCCTTCAGGCGGGCAGTTAAGAGTGTAGTTTAGACACCGGACCAAAGCCCGCCTGAAGGCGGAACTACGGACTACCAATCTCTGTCGTCCCAACCTTTGCCATAATCCAGGATCGGATATTCTCTCCAAATTCGCTCTGCCTCGGCCCTCCCCACGTTTTTCAGGTATTCGGGAGCACTGCTCCACGGCCACTGGTTCCAGTCGTCGACATACCCATGATGAACCGCGTTGTGATGAACATAGTTCAAGGTCGCGTAGAAGTGCTCCTCCGATCGAATCGCCCTATCCGCCGCCCGGTAAAAACACTTTCTTCCACGACGGTGATCTTCGCCGTTCCACAAGTAGGAACTGCGTCCGTGTAACCTGCCCAAATGCAGAACGAGCGTGTCCAGCGCCAGAGTTTCAATCAGAGCATGGTAATGATTCGGAAGGACGCACCAGGCAAAAGTCTCGCTGGCATACGAGTCAAGAACCGCTAGTAGCTCCTGAGTAAAACTGTCTATGCGGGCCGCACTCGATCCGATGATCGGAGCGTGCTCGAAGCAGGCGGCAGTGAGGTGAAATTGCCCGGCCGAATCGGAGGACCGAGGGGGCGAATGCCACGGCCGCCCCTCTTGCCTTCTCCAAGTCAGCAACTGCTTACGCTGCTCTTGAGTCAGTTTGCGCCAAAGGTACTTTCGGTCGTCCACCAGGCACACCATGTCAGATGTTGAGAAAAGGCGAAAGCGAAATCTGTGTTCGTCGCTCCGGCATTAGGCGGGCAGTTAAGAGCGTGCGTATTGCCAAGGGCACTCTCTTGACTGCCCGCCTGAAGGCGGAACTACCAACAAATCGTGCCCGCTGCTCGATTCGGTGCTTCAGCGTCCGCTGGGTTTCGGGGCCCCTCCATCACGCGCCACGTCCGGGGAGTGGAAACCCACGCGCCCTGACCTCGAACGGCCGCTCGAGCGTATCGCCCACCCAGGAGACCGCCAAAGGGCCGCCGCCTAATCTGGGAGGAATACATCATCGAATTTTCGGACTGGACCACTTAGTCACTCCACTTCCCCCTCCAGCAGGAGGATCGCGTCCTCCCAATGGCCGGGCGTCGAGAACAGCTCGGTGCGGTTGTCAGGAAAGTTCTTGCCATTGTGATTGCCGCTCAGAAAGACGCCCGCCTCTTGCCGCTTCCCCGAAGCCGGATTGATCCAGGTGGCTTTCACGTGTTTGGCGGCTATCTTCGACATGTAAAGGAAGACGTTACATTGTGACGAAAGGTAGACCAGAACGCAGTCGCCCGTCACCGAGCGCATCGCCGTATTCAGAGTCCGTTCGCTGCCGACTCCTGTCGAGAAGACCGACTGATCGGGGATCAACTCCCACCATTTGAGGCCGGCCAGAATCTGTTTCATAAGGCACACTTGCGCAGCTCCCGGCGAATCCAGGGTTTTTTCCCAACCCGGCTCCATGCGCCACATCTGGTTCTGTCCGTACGTATGGGACCCCCCGGCCATCACTGACCACCACGCCTGGCGCCGCACGATCAGGGGCGTGATCGGACCGGTGGGATATTCCGGTCCATCCTCATACGCCCCTTCACACATCACCGTCGGCTTCACCGGAGAAAGCTGCATGTCCGAGATGACTGCGGGGTAAATCTCATGCCAGTCGCACCACGTCTGGAGCATGTTGAAATCGAGCCAGTCGTCCGTGTGAAAATACTGCGAGGAGGAGCGTCCACCGCAGGGATGAAAGGTGATCAGGTGAGCTCCCTGGTCGCCCTCGCGCAGCCCACGCGCCAGTTCCCGGTACTCCGTCTCGAACCCGGCGGCCGCACGGTCTCCGCCGTTTATCCAGATGATATTGCGGGCGTTCCTGTACCGCGCTCCAACCCATTGGCCGTACTGGCAGGCTTTGGTGGAGTTAATGATCCTGTTGTCATTCACAAAGGCACCGACGGTAGGCAACAACGCCAGGACGAGTCCCTGCTGGTTGGCGAGCTCCACGAGGCGGTCAACGTACCTGAAATAGGCTTCGTTGGGAGTGGCAGGGTCATTGTTAAGCTACGGAAGCTGCCCCTCGGGGTTAGGACGCGCGCCGGGAGTGGACGCTCCGCGGGTTGGCCAGATCAAGGCCGTATGGATAACGGTGAACCCTTGAGCAGATCGTCGTTTTAAGTACTCTTCCGCCTGGGTGGGCGAGTATCTGGTAAACAGAGGCCAGGACGTATCTCCAAGCCAGAAAAACGGCTTGTCATGGCGATCGACGAAATAGCGGCCGCCCGGGCTGACCTTAATCGGACCATTCACCTCCGTCCCTGCCCTCGTTGAGGCGGCGGAAAGGACAAGAGCGATGAAGACTGGCAAGAAGAATCGATACCCTATACGCATGCACATCTTCCTTTTTCATCTCGGACCAAGTTGTATGACGTCCTATATATTACCATCGGCGGTGGGTGAATGGGGGGATCGCTGTGCGGGACACCGTCAACGGCGCGGGGGCGATGATCCGAGTTGGGCCTATAAATCGGTGAAACGCTCGGAATGCGGGCGGCTGGTGAGCGCATCGCGAGCGTGTCACCCATTTTCAGAAGCGGCCAGCTCGGACACGACAGGCCAACCTTTGTTAGATGGTCTAACGGAGCGATAATGAGTCGAGATGCTCCCTTCTGACCTCCGTGCGGAGCTGCCCTACTTGTTGCTGGCCACGATCGTACTTGCAGCGGGCATGGCCACGACCGCCTTCTCGGTCGTCAAATTGAAGGACAAGGCCTTGCTGTATTTCGGCCTGTTCGCGAGCCTGTACGGCGTCAGACTGCTGATTATCAACGGGATCTTTCGCTCCGCTCTTGACATTCAACCGAGTGTGTCCCAGTGGTGCGCGGCACTGATCACTTACACGATACTCGTCCCGGGCGCGCTGATGGTCCGCATCTTGATTGGCCCCGGGTGGAGGAATCTGGCTACCTGGGTGCTCAGAACGGCAGTGGCGTTTGCGCCGTGCGCCATTGCCTGGGCCGTGGTCACGGGAGAACCTGGGCAGCCGACCGTGTAAACAACTTAATCGTCATCACCAGCATCCTGCTGGCCGCCGCCCTTCTTGTGCCCCAATTCCGCCGGCCCGGCCGTGAGTGGCTTATCGTCTGTTTTTTGCTCTTCTTTGCCACGGTAGTCATGGCCAATCTACAGATTGCTATCGGGGGTTATGATCCTGAGCCGCTCGGCTTTCTGTTGCTTCTGGTCGCACTCGGCGCCCTCTCCGCGGGGCGGGCGTTCGACCGTGAGCGACGTCTGAGGAGCGTCGAACACGAATTGGAGACGGCCCGACGTATCCAAAACTCGATTCTACCGCGAGGCCTTCCGAGCCTTCCCGGCTTGGTAGTGACGGCTCGCTATGAGCCGATGACTGAAGTGGCGGGGGATTTCTACGATTTCATCGTCGTCGACGAATGCCGGCTGACGATCTTGGTGGCCGACGTCTCGGGGCATGGCATACCCGCTGCCCTGATTGCTTCGATGTTGAAGGTCGCGTTTGGAGCGCAGAAAGAATGCGCGACCAATCCGGCTGAGGTTCTCCACCGTCTCAACCTCGTTCTGCATGGAACATTCGACCGGCAGTTCGTGACCGCCGCCTGTGCGCACATCGACCTGACGGAGCGCACAGTGCAGTACGCGGGCGCCGGGCACCCGCCGAGCCTCCTGTGGAAAAGCGAAAGGAGCGAGCTTGTTGAGCTTGGCGAAAACGGGCTATTGCTCGGGCCATTTCGAAGCGCGACTTACAGGAACGTCAAGCACTCGGTTGAACCGGGCGATTTCGTCCTGCTGTACACGGACGGTCTGGTGGAGGGAACCGGCGGTGATGGGCAGCCTCTTGGAGGTGAGGGTCTGAAGAGTATCGTCCGTGCGAACATCGGCCAGCAACCCGCGGTATTCGTTGACCGACTTCTTCACACGGCTCTGACAGGCATACGCGAGGACGACGTCACTCTGGTACTCGCCAGGGTGGAGGCGATTGGCATTCCGTGTCGAAATTCAGCATGACCGTCCGCAGGAATCGGCCACTCTGCTACAAACTTTCCGTATGGCTACTTGGAAACGCTGTGATCACCGGGTCCCCCTCGGAGCAGCAGTCGGAACACAACACCGTGAGTGACGAGCAGAAGCGGCACCAACACCGTCGGAATGAAGTACACAGCACCCTGCAGCCCCGGCGTGAGCCCAAGGCAATCCAACGTAGGGTGGGTGCCCGCGCTAGTGGCGAAGCCCAACCTGCAGACACGAAGGGACTTTGAAACCTCACTCGCTAGCGCTGCGTCCAAAATATAAAGAGAAGGCACCTAGCCGAAACACGCCCGCCACTTAAACCGACCGTTAAGAAAGGCACACAATATGAAAATTGCAGTCCTCGGCACGGGGATGGTTGGTAAGGCCATCGCCACAAAACTCGTCGACGTCGGCCACCAAATCATGATGGGCTCACGCACCGCCAACAGCGACGCCGGGCAGGAATGGCTTCGCAGCGTCGGCGGCAAAGCCCAAGTCGGTACATGTGCCGACGCGGCGGCCTTCGGCGAAATCGTGCTCGACTGCACCAACGGCGCAAACTCGCTTGCGGCGCTGCGTCAGGCGGGCGCGGACAATTTAAGCGGCAAGATTCTCATCCATGTTGGCAATCCGCTGGACTTCTCAAAAGGAATGCCGCCCACGCTGACCGTCTGTAACACCGATTCGATTGGCGAACAGGTTCAACGTGAATTTCCAGACGCGCGCGTTGTGAAAGCACTCAATACGGTGAATTGCGAGATCATAATCGCGCCGTCCCGTATGCCAGGCGACCACGAATTGTTCATTTGCGGCAACGATGCGGCGGCCAAGCGCGAAGTCGCCGACCGACTCCACGAATGGTTCGGCTGGAAGCCCGGCAGCATTGTTGGCCTTGGTGACATCACGAACTCCCGTGGGACGGAAATGTATCTGGCGCTTTGGGTCCGATTATGGAACGTGTTGGGAACGCCGCATTTCAACATCCACGTCGTTCGCGGAAAGTAAGGCATCAGCTGCGATGGAAGCGATAGCTACGAGACTGGCGGGTAAGAATGCATTGGTGACGGGCAGCAGCCAGGGAATTGGCGAAGCGGTGGCAATCCGTCTGGCCGAGGAAGGCGCGAATGTCGTTGTCAACTATCACAGTCATGCAGAAAGCGCGGACCGCGTGGTTGAGACAATCAAGAAGCTTGGCCGTAAGTCCGTTGCGCTCGGAGCGGACCTTGGCCGCATTGAGGAAATCCAGCGACTGATCCAGGAGAGCGTTCGGGAACTCGGTTGTCTCGACATTCTCGTCAATAACGCCGCCATGCAGGTCAACGCCGATTTTTTGAAAGTGACGGACAGCGACTATGACCGCGTCCTTGGAGTCAATTTGAAGGGCATGTTCTTCTCCGCGCAAGTGTTCGTCCGGCATCTGATAGAAACCAGGCGTCCCGGCAAAATCATCAACATGAGATCCGTGCATGAGGAACTGCCGTTTCCGCACTTTGCGCCGTACTCTATGAGCAAGGGCGGCTTGAAAATGATGACGCGAACTTTGGCCATCGAACTGGCCCCTTTCGGAATCACGATCAACTCCATCGCTCCCGGTGCGATTGAGACACCGATCAATACAAAGCTGCTGAACGATCCGGCCAAACTGAATGCGCTGTTGCGTAACATTCCACTGAAGCGCCTGGGAAAACCCGGCGACGTCGCTGGCGCAGTGGTATTTCTGGCTTCGAGCGACGCCGATTATATGACCGGCGCCACAGTATTCGTGGATGGCGGCTTGCTTTGGAATTTCGAAGAGCAATGAACGCCGAACACGAACGTCTGGCCGCCGACGCCAAACGCACCGCGAATTGGAAACGCTGGGGGCCTTATTTGAGCGAGCGCCAATGGGCAACGGTGCGCGAAGACTATTCTCCGGACGGCGGACCCTGGGAGCATTTCCCTCACGACCACGCGCGCAGCCGGGCTTATCGCTGGGGCGAGGACGGTTTGCTCGGCATGACCGACCGCGAATGTCGACTCTGCTTTGCGCTCGCGCTCTGGAACGGCAAAGACCCGATTCTGAAGGAACGGCTGTTCGGCCTGACCGGGCCGGAGGGAAATCATCACGGCGAAGATGTGAAGGAGCAGTACTTCTACCTGGACTCAACCCCGACGCATTCCTACCTGAAGGCGCTTTACAAATATCCTCAGACGGAATTCCCTTACACAGGGTTGATCGAAGAAAATCGCCGTCGCAGCAAACTCGATCCTGAATTCGAGTTAATCGACACGGGTATATTCGACAGCAATCGCTATTTCGACGTGCTAGCGGAATACGCGAAAAATTCGCCAGACGACATCCTCATTCGCATCACCATGACCAATCGTGGTCCCGAAACCGCGACACTTCATTTGTTACCGACGTTGTGGTTTCGCAATACCTGGGCGTGGAGATCTGCGCATGAGGGCACAGTCAAACCGCAGATTCGTCAGGAAGGCGGAAATCTGCTCGTTGCCTCGCACGAATCGCTTGGCAGTTTTCGTCTGGCCATCGGGTCGGATCCAGATGGCAAACAGCCGCCCGTCCTGTTCACGGAAAACGAAAGCAACGCGCGGCGGCTTTGGAATTCTGGAACAGAAAACTCATCTGCGAAAGACGCTTTCCACGAATTTGTCATTCATGGACGATTAGACGCGGTCAACGCGCAAAACGGCGGCACCAAAAGCGCGCCGCATTACTTCCTGACAATCCCGGCCGGCGGCTCGCAAACGGTGAAGCTGCGCTTGTTTCCAGAGAACGCACCGCCAGAGCAACCGTTCGGCTCGACTTTCGATGAGATTTTTTCCGCACGGATTCGTGAAGCAGACGAGTTCTATTCGTCGCTGGGTTGCGGGAAGTTGAGCGACGATGAATGCAACGTTGTTCGCGAGGCTTATGCGGGTTTGCTTTGGTCAAAACAGTTTTATCATTACATTGTCGAAGATTGGCTGAGTGGCGATCCCGGCATGAAACCGCCTGAAAGTCGCCTCCACGGTCGCAACAAAGAGTGGCAGCACGTCTACAGCCGCGATGTCATTTCCATGCCGGACAAATGGGAGTATCCCTGGTTTGCCGGCTGGGATCTTGCGTTTCACATGATTCCGTTCGCGTCCATTGACCCGGATTTCGCCAAGTCGCAACTCATCCTGTTCTTGCGCGAATGGTATATGCACCCGAACGGACAGCTTCCCGCCTACGAATTTGCGTTCGACGACGTGAATCCACCGGTTCATGCCTGGGCCGCGTGGCGCGTCTATAAGATTTCCGGCGCGCGCGGCCGTCGCGACCGGGATTTTCTCGAAAGTGTTTTTCAGAAACTCCTCTTGAATTTCACATGGTGGGTCAATCGCAAAGATGTGCTCGGCAAGAACCTCTTCGCCGGCGGTTTTCTTGGCCTGGACAATATCGGAGTGTTCGACCGCTCAAAACCGCTCCCCACAGGCGGCATATTGCAGCAGGCGGACGCGACGGCGTGGATGGCCTTTTATTGCGCGACTATGTTAAGCATGGCGCTCGAGCTCGCGCAACTGGACGGCAGAATCTATCCGGCCTACGAGGATATGGCTTCGAAATTTCTGGAGCATTTCTACCAGATCGCCGATGCCATCAATAGGCTGGGCGGCGCCGGCCTCTGGTACGAACAGGATGGTTTTTACTACGACCAAATCCGACTAGATCATTCAAGCCAACCGCTGAAAATCCGTTCGCTCGTCGGTCTGCTGCCGTTGATCACCGCCGAAGTGTATGACGACCATCATATCGAGCAATTGTCTGGCTTTCACAAACGGCTGGTCTGGTTTCGGAAATATCGCGGGGATTTGCCCCGTCAGATCACGCAGTGTGAACACATTCGGGGACGCGCGTTGATTGCGCTGCCATCGAGAGAGCGGCTTCAGCGCATGTTACGCTACCTCCTTGACGAAAACGAATTTCTTTCGCCGTATGGAATTCGCTCGGTGTCAAAATTCCACGAAACTCATCCTTACGAATTCGCCGCAGGCGGCACGACTTATCGGGTGAATTACGAGCCGCGCGAGTCCACCACTGGATCATTCGGCGGTAACTCGAATTGGCGCGGGCCGATTTGGATTCCCATCAATTATCTGCTCATTGAAGCGCTCGAGCGTTACCATCATTTTTATGGCCACGACCTGAAAGTCGAATGTCCCACCGGTTCCGGCAATTTCCTCACTCTGGGTGAAGTGTCGCAGGAATTGACGCGGCGTGTGGCGAGTATTTTTCTTGCAAATGGAAACGCGCAACGTCCTTGTCACGGCGAAGATGTACGGTGGTCCAACAACCCATACTGGCGGAATCTGCTCTTATTCTACGAGTACTTTCACGGTGAAACCGGCAAAGGACTGGGCGCGAGCCATCAGACCGGTTGGACCGCATTAATAATCCGCCATATCGAGGATATCGGCAGACGGAGAGATGATCCATGAGCCGACCGCCTTACTACCTCGGTTTCACGACGCTGGCTTCGGAAACCACCGTCGAGGAATTACCCGTTCGTGGCCGTGCCGGCGTGGCTGACGGGCACGCTGGTTCGCACCGGACCGGCGCGCTTCGAGGTGGGTGAAACGAAGTACAACCGTTGGTTCGACGGGCTGGCGATGCTGCACAGGTTCGCTTTCGCCGCCGGCCGCGTCTCCTATGCCAACCGTTACCTGCGCAGCCGAGCATATGAGGAGGCAATGGCCAAGGGGAAGATCAGCCTGGGGGAGTTCGCTACCGACCCGTGCCGGTCCCTCTTCCAGCGGGTGGCATCTTGGTTTTCCCCGAAGCTCACCGATAACTGCTGCGTTAACATCGCCCAGTGGGCGGACGCGGTAGTCGCGCTCACCGAGACGCGCCTCCCCGTCCGCTTCGACGCAGTCACTCTGGCCACCCTCGGAATGCACGAGTACAACAGCCAGATCAGGGGGCCGGTCTCCACCGCCCACCCGCACTTCGACCGCGCCCGCCGCCGCCATTACAGTTATGTGCTCGAGTTCGGGCGCAGGAGCGAGTACCACTTCTTCGGCATCGATCAGGAGACGGGCCGGCAGTCCGTGCTGGCGACCATCCCCGTCGAAAGGCCCTCGTACGTGCACTCTTTCGGCATGACCGAGCGCTACCTGATCCTGGCAGAATTCCCGCTGGTGGTCAACCCGCTGAGGCTGCGGTTCAGGAGCAAACCGTTCATTCGCAATTATAAATGGGAGCCGGACCGCGGGGGCCGGTTCCACGTCATTGAGAAAGAGGGCGGACGGTTGGCGCGGACGGCGCGGGGAGCTGCGTTCTTCGCCTTCCATCACGTCAACGCTTTCGAGGAAGGGGATGAGGTGGTCGTCGACATCGTGACCAACCCCGATCCAGCGGTCATCGACCAACTCTACCTAGACCGTCTTCGTTCGGCCGAGCCGGTCACTGCTACCGGGAAAATCACTCGCTTCCGGATCGGCGCGCGGGAGAACGTCCACGGCCAGCGGTTGTCTGAAGTCCCCATCGAGCTTCCGCGCTTCGACTACGCACGGGTGGCGGGACGGCCCTACCGCTATGTCTACGGGGCGGGCAATGAGGTGCCCGGCAACTTCATCGACAACTTGGTGAAGCTCGACCTCGACCGGGCACGGCATCGTCCTGGCATGAGGAGGGCTGCTACCCGGGTGAACCCGTGTTCGTCCCGGCACCGGAGAGGGCGAACGAGGACGACGGCGTGATCCTCTCCGTGGTTCTGGACACGCACACGGCGACGTCCTTTCTGTTGATCCTGGACGCCGCAACCTTCAGGGAGCTGGCTCGCGCGTATGCGCCGCACCACATCCCTTTCGGTTTCCATGGAAATTACCTCGCAGCCGGCTCTGGCTGACTGAAAAAGCCGCATAACCTCGCTGCCAGGCGAACTTCTGGGCCATAGGCGAGCAACCCTCGGCCTTGAACCATTTCGAGGACTGTCGGGTGCGAGCATGTACTCCGCATAGCCGCCGTCGTATGTGACGCCGGTGATCTGACCGGTCACGCACGCGAAGAACTCTCCTCGTCGGCAGTGCTGGCAACGCCCGCAATATCCGCCGTTCCAGCCCACGCCGACCCGTTGACCCGGCTGCCATCCGGTGACGCCCGAACCAACTGAATCGATCACTCCGGTCACCTCGTGTCCGGGTACCCGCGGGTACTGAATTCCCGGGTAAGTCCCCTCCTTGATGAGGGAATCGCTGTGGCAGATGCCGCAAGCCTGAACTCGGATCCGCACCCATCCGGCACTCGGCTCAGGTATTTGCCGCTCAACGGTCTCGAAAGGCCCGTTAGGCCGAGAGACCTGTACCGCACGCATGGTCACCATGATTCCTCCAATCCCTCGTTCTGCCAAGATCGGCGCAAGAAAGCTCCAACAATGACTCCTCTGAGTTAGCCAGGCGCCGGGGAAAGCGTTATACGGCGGCTCGAAGGCCTGGTGAAATAAGAGACGATGAGCAGGGCCAGCAGCGCCACCGGCATGCCCCACGCTTCGACGCGATCGCCAGCCGAGTAGTGGGCGATGGACGCCATCATCCACGTGAAGGCTACGCATGCGTATGCCCATTCCTTCAGCAAAGCAAGACCGGGCAGCAGCAGGACGATCGCGGCAATCGGCTTCGCTATCCCCAGGACTATTCTAAGATGCTGTGGGTAGCCGGCTCTGGTGAAACCTGAGACCACCTGCTCATTCCCGGTGAGATAGCTCAGAGCAAACAGCAGCATAAGCGCCACAATCACCGTCGAGGTCCAGTAAACAATCTTTCGGGCCATATGTCCTCCTTAATGCAACCGTTGATTCGCTGATAAAGACGATGACCACGATGCTGATTTCCCAACTGACGATGGCGACTTTCCCGGCCGGCCTGAATCCAGCGCCAGGACAGGCCTGGTGAAATCAGTGCTCGTATGCTAAGTCAGTTCCCTGTCGGCACTTAGCAACGATGACAGTAATGTCGTCTTGTTGTTCGCCAGGGCTGAACTCCCGAACGTTTTGCACGACAGCCTGAATCAAGGCCTGTGGCGGCAGTGTTCGATGCCGGCGCAGGCTTTCGATCAGCCGGTGCTCTCCGAATTCCTCTTTCCCCTCCTCATCGAACGCTTCGGTAATGCCGTCTGTGTAGAGTGCCAGGAGGTCGCCCGGAAACAGAGCATGCTCTTCGATTGAGCAATCCCAATCCGGAAAGATCCCCAGTATTGTTGCCGTCGGTTTGAGCCGTTCAAGAGTGTCGTCACTCCGGAGGAGAAGCGCCGGCAGATGCCCGCAGTTTGCGTAGCGCAAGCGCTGGCTCTTGTCATCGTATTCGCCGAAAAAGAGAGTGGCGAAGGAGCTGTCGGCCGTATTCTCGCGGAAGAGTTGGTTTACCGAGCGCAGGACCCTTTGTGGCTGATCCGAAGCGATAGCGCATTGGCTGCGCACATTCGCCTGCAGGTTCCCCATCAGAAGAGCACCAGCAATTCCTTTTCCCGAGACGTCGCCGACAACGAGGCCGAAACGTTCCTGGCCCAGGTTCAGAAAATCATAGTAGTCCCCTCCGACCTGCCTAGCCTGGATGCAGATTCCGGCGTAGTCGAGCGTTCGGAGTGGCGGCCGTGTTTGTGGGAAAAGCCGCGCCTGCACCTCCTTGGCTATTTCCAGCTCCTGGGCGGCACGTCGTTCGGCTTCCATCTTTGCTGCAGCCTCGCGGCGTTGGGACTCGATCTCTCGAGTCAATGCGTCGAAGCCGACAAGGACAAAGGAATTGCCATCCACATCGGAGAACTGAGTGACCAATCCGCCCCATGGAGCAAGCGTGGGAGGATGATCAAAGCGAACTCCCCGCGCAGACCACTCGTTGAACTTTGCTATCAGATCTTCAGTAACGAAGACGACATCCCGAGATTTACCAACCCGCTTGTATTCATCTGATTCAGCCTCAGGCGCGACAAGTCCCAGGAACGCGCTGCCGTCCGGCGGAGCAATTGCCACCCACCGGCCGCCCGCAAAGCGGAAGTCGACGACGAGCTTGAATCCGAGCTTGCCCAGGAAGAACCGAAGGCTATCGTCCTGATCGTGAACGTAGATGGTCACATGGTGAAGGCGGAGATACAGGTCCGTTCTACCCGGGTCGGCAGCGGACCGCTCGCCCCAGAGGAGAGAACCGCTCATTACTCATCATTCTACTCGAACCGAGGAGGCGCGGTATGGTCGGACGGGGACATCGAGTGTCGAAGGAAGGAAGGAATTGAGGAAGGAATTGAAGGACAGTGATCAGAATGTCGAATGTCGAATGTCGAATATCGAAAGGAAGGAAAAAAGGAAGGAAGGTGATCGGAATATCGAGTGCACAATGCCGAATGTCAGAACGGATCATTCCTTTCTTCGACATTCGATATTCGATATTCGATATTCGTTGTTCGATATTCGACATTCGCCGTTCGATATTCGATATTCGATATTCGTTGTCTGCTATCTCCTAAGCGACATCCATGATGTGCGTGGCGATGTACCACATGTTGCCAAAGGCATCCCTCACAAGGGCGACACGGTCGCCGTACGGTTGGTCGGCCGGAGATTGCACGGAGGTGGCCCCGGCTCTGAGGGTGCGCCGGTACCAATCGTCCACGCTTTCCACGTACAGGTAGAAAACCGCAGGCATCGGCTTGGCAATCTCGCCGTGAGCCTCCCCTATCTCGATTATCGAGTCGCCCACTCGCACCTTCGCGTGGAGAATAGTGCCGTCTGCCGCTTTATGACAAGCAGCTTCCTCGGCGTCAAACGCCTGCTTTAGAAATTCGATCATCTTCGCTGCTCCGCGGGGGGCCAACCCTGGCGTCAGCGTGCGCAGACCTTCCGGTACGTACTTTGGCCCCCGGTGCGTCGCGATGTACCACTGGTTGCCGGCCACGTCTCTCACGCCAGCCTCACGATCGCCATACTCCTGGTCTGTGGGTTCGTAGATGGACTCGGCGCCGGCCGCCAAAGCGCGCCGGTAAACGGCATCGACATCCTGGACATACAAGTGGAGTGCGGTCGGCATCGGCGTTTCCTGCCAATTCTCGCCTCCGCCAATCATCAGCATGGAATCGCCGATCCTGTACTCGGCGTGCAGACCCCCACCTTCTTCGCCGGTCAACAAGACGGCGCCTTCCGCTCCAAATGCCTGTTGTACAAAATCGATCAGTTCTTTCGCCTTGCGAACTGCGAGTAACGGTGTCACCGTATGGAACCCCTCGCGAATGGGTTTGACTGCTCTTGTAGCCATGTTTGCTTTCCTTTCTAAATCGGATTTCAAACGCGCCTTGAACTCCTCGCGCGGAAGCCCTCGCAGGTCGTAGGCGATCCGCACCAGCGCGGCAAGGTCCGGAGCAGTGGGGAGCATTGTGCCGTCATGTTGAGTGAGCACTGCCTCCACGGCTTGGTCAAGTTGGTCGGTTTGGGACCGCTTAGCCATAGCTTTCCTTCATGCGCGCACGCAGATTCTCGAGGGCACGGAACTGAAGCTGCTTCACCGCGCCCTCCGTGCGTCGGAGCTCTTGCGCAAGCTCACGGATACTCTTCCCATCGGCGAAACGCCCGACAATGACGCGGCGCTGCGCGGGCGGGAGCGTCCGCACGAGCCGGAAAAGTATCGCTCGCCGTTCAATATCTTCCAGACTGGACTTCTCGGCGCCTTCAGGACCGGGATTCCCTCGCTCCCTGGCGATACGTTTCCAATAGTCGGCGAGCGCATTGCGAGCGATCTGGATAAGCCAGGCGGCAAAGGACGCGCCACGCCACTGGAACTGCCCGAGATGGGTGAACGCGCGAAAAAACACGCTCGCGGTCAGGTCCTCCGCCTCCTCGCGGGCGCGGACGCGGCGGACGACGAACGCATAGACGCGGTCAAAATGGCTTTCGTACAATTCAGCGAATCGGCGGGGGTCTTTCTGTGCCGCTTCGATGATGTGGCGCTCCTCTTCCTTCTGCAGAACCATCCACCCGTTCTCCTAGGAAGACGTTCTCTATAGTGTAAACGCTCCAGAGGTCGAAAGGTCACGGTGGGAAAACGGAAAAGGGCAAACAGATGAAACCGCTTACCCATGCCGGATGCCGTCGGCTATTGACGACCGCGTGCGCGTACCAGTGAACGCACCGCAGAATTTTGCTCCGGGTGTCGATCTGGAGAGGTCCCGTTCGATCCACTTGCGGGGGGACAAAAGTGCACCGATGTGCAGAGAAGATTTAGCGATGAAGCCAAGTCACACACTTGAGAATCCGATAGCGAACCACAAGGTTGTATCGAGAGAGGAATGGATCGAGGCGCGCAAGGCGTTTCTGGCAAAAGAGAAAGAATTCACCCGCCAGCGCGACGAGTTGAGCCGGCAACGCCGAGATCTTCCCTGGGTCAGAGTCGACAAGAACTACGTGTTCGAGGGATCGAATGGCAAGGAGACGCTCGCCGACCTCTTCGAGGGGCGCAGCCAATTGATTGTGTACCATTTCATGCTCGGTCCTGGTTGGGAGGAAGGTTGCCGGAGTTGCTCGTTTCTGTTCGATCACATTGACGGAACGCTCGTTCACCTGAACGCGCGGGACGTGACATTGGCGGTGGTTTCGCGGGCCCCGCTGCCTCAGATAGAGGCCTTCAAGAAGCGCATGGGCTGGCGCTTCAAGTGGGTATCGTCTTACGGGAACGACTTCAACTTCGACTATCACGTGTCATTCACAAAGGACGAAATGGCGAAGGAGAAGCTGTACTACAACTACGAAATGCAGAATTTCGGAAGCGAGGAAGCCCCAGGCGCCAGCGTGTTCTACAAGGACGCGGCAGGTGACGTTTTTCACACCTATTCGGCCTATGCCCGCGGTTTGGACATTCTGGTTGGAGCCTACAATTACCTCGACCTCGCGCCGAAGGGTCGCCACGAAGACGGCCTTGCCTTCACGATGGCGTGGGTTCGCCACCACGACCGGTACAGTAATGACGACCGCGTCAACTTATCAGCGCCATATTCGCCCCCAAAGGGCTCGGTTGCTCACCGACAAGCGGAGGATCAGTCGTGAGCGCTCACGGTTGCTGCGAAGTCGGCCGGAGCGGCTCGGGCTCTGAGCCGCTCCGAGCGCGAACCGGGGGTGCGGATTCGCGTCCCGCAAAGTTCCCTCGCCGTTCCTTCGATGTCACTGGATGGATGGTTCCGGCTGCCATCCTGGCGCTGCTGCCCAAGTGTCCCGCGTGTCTCGCGGCCTATGTCGCAATTGGGACCGGAGTCGGGCTCTCAATATCGACTGCGACGTACCTGCGGATGGGGCTTGTGGTCATGTGTTTAATATCGCTGGCGTACCTCGCCGCAAGGCCCACACGTCGCCTCATTTCGCGTGTGTTTACCTCACCTGCCAGGTTCGGACGGCCGAAACCTAATCGATACAGCCCGCCTGATCCGGCACTCAGGCTCAAATAATCGGCTGGCGTCCTTGTTTCGGGTTCCGGCGAGAAGACGGAAAACGGTGTTCCGCTTTGGGCCTGAAAAGAGCTGTAGGCGTAGCATCTATTAACCGCTGCGCCAGCGCGGCTCTCATTTGCCTATTCCTCTTGCTCGAAAATGGTCTCCTCCGTGATCGTCTTGTTGCCGCTCTCTTCGGTCGCGATCACTTCGACCTTCAACTCGACAAGCTCACCTTCGTTTTGGAGGTGCTCAAACAAGTCGAAGAACTCCGACGAAGTTGTGAACGAGGTTTGGATCGCAGGGAAATTGGCGGTGTTCACGAAGACCTTTTCCTCACCGTCCTGCTCGGCGACTATTTCGACGATAACCTCGTAGCCCACGATTTCCGGGTCGCCGGGCTGTGAATTGTCGGTCCATCGGACAAGCGGAAAGCTGTCGAGATCCAGGGAGACGGGGACAGGAAGGCTGTGCCTGAGCTCCGCGGTACCCACGAGCGTGTTTCCATTTATCGTTTTGCCCCTGAACTCATAGTCCCCTTCGGGGAACCGGGCCTGGAACGTTCGAATCGCCTCCATGATCTCCTCGGCCGTCGCCTCTTCAGGATCATCGACTAGCGCCGGTTCCGCGCTCTCGGTGAAGACCTCGGTGCTGCCAATTCTCTTCAGGCCACCATCGTTCTTGACCTCGAAGATCTTGCCGTCCGGACCGCGAACCGTGACCCGCCGCCAGGCTTCTGCGTCAAAGAAGATGTGAATTCCCAGATCGAGATCCGAAGAATTGAACTCAAAGAAAACGTCCTGGGCGGCGAATTCGATGCTCGCTCCCTTGTCGTCGTCATCATCTTTGTCCTTATCAGCCCAGACCGTTGAGACGCCTGTTCCAGTGATGGCGAGCAACGCTGCCAAAAGGATGGGAAGAATGTTCTTCGACATTTCAGTACCCCCCTTATTTGAAATTTCCGTGGCCTACACGGCTGTTTGAAACCCGGGCAGGCGTAAAGTTCACCTCGCCCCAGTTTGTTCTCATCGTGTGCAGGAGACAGAAGGAAAAGCGAAGAAAGGACGATGCGGAGAACGATGCCGCGAACCGCATCCGTATCGAAAGCCGATCCTGCATTGAAAGGGCTATTACCTGGATTCAGGGTAGCGTGGATCGGAGAGGTAGTCAAACTGACCACTGCACCAACTCACCGGGGATCCCGACGGGGATCCCGGTCTCGATCGAGTCTCAGAAAACCGTGCCGTAGGGCCAAAATGAAGCCACGCCGCGCAGCAGGACGTGCAGGTCTGTAGGCTCCCCACATCATCTGCAACTATTTTTTTGCTGGTCGTCGGCTCCGGCTGCTCTTAGGAGACGCCATCGACGTGGTTTTGGAAGGGTTTTGCTCTGCTGCGTTCTCCTTTTCAGCGGCCTTGCTAACCTTGCCCGCCCGGCGCTCGAGCAACACCTTGATCCGTTTTCCCTTCTGGATGGATTTCGGATCCACCTCCAGACTGACCACTCGCCAACCTTGCCGCCCGAATGCATTCAACGATTCTGCGAGATCGGCGTCGCGGTTCCCTTCATTGATGGCAACTTCTTCGACACGGTACTCGTACTGTCGCATGAATCCCCCTAGTTCGAACACACCGCCAAAAGTATTTTTCGTAGCTCCGGACCTCCGGGACGGAGTAACAATCGTGCCTGAGGCAATATTGTTACTCCGTCCCGGAGGTCCGGAGCTACTGCACGCCAGGCTAGCTTCGTTCCTTGGCCTCTCGCAACGCCCTGACCTTCTCGTAATGGCGGATGTCTTTCCCTTCGACCATGAAGACAACCATCTCGGCCACGTTTGAGCTGTGGTCGCCAATTCTCTCAATGTACTTGGCGATCGAAAACAGGTGTGCGAGGGGAGCGATCCAATTCGGCTCCGCCTTCATCGCGTCGACGATTTCCGTCCAGAGTTCGGCGTGCATATCGTCAACCTTGTCGTCGTCCGCAATCACTTGTCGTGCCAGGACCGGGTCACGGTTGACGAAGGCGTCCAGAGCACGTTTGAGCATGGACAGCGCGAAGGCTGTGAGAGGCTGAAGATCGGTGAAGTCGCGGACTGGCGGCTGCCTGAGGATCTCGAGAGCGTGCTCGGAAATATCCTTCGACATGTCGCCGATCCGCTCCAGATCCTTCACGATCTTGAAGGAAGTGGCAATGAAGCGTAGGTCCCGGGCCACCGGCTGCCGTCGCGCCAGGATCGAGAGACATACTTCATCAATGTGGATTTCCGAGTAATCGACCGCCGGGTCGCGGGAAATGACCTGCCTGGCGAGATCCGGGTCGCGGGTGATCAACGATTGGAGCGCGTCCCCGACATTGCGCTCTACTTGGGCCCCTACACTCAGAAGTTCCTGTTTTAACTGGTCGAGCTCTTCTTCGAACTTTCTTTCCATGCTACCCGAACCTTCCAGTTACGTAGTCCTCGGTCTTTTGTTCGCGGGGATTCGTGAAGATCACGTCTGTCTTGTCGAATTCCACAAGCTGCCCCAAGTAGAAAAATGCGGTGAAATCGCTCACACGGGCTGCCTGTTGCATGTTGTGCGTAACTATGACGATGGTGTAATCCCTTTTCAATTCCTGAATCAGTTCCTCGATCCGAGCCGTCGCAATGGGGTCAAGGGCGCTGGCTGGTTCATCCATAAGCACCACCTCCGGCCGGATGGCCAGGGCGCGCGCGATGCAGAGCCGCTGCTGCTGCCCGCCCGACAGGTCAAGCGCCGAGGATCGCAGCCGATCCTTGACCTCCTCCCAGATCGCGGCTTGCCGGAGGCTCTGCTCCACCCTTTCCTCGATTTCCCGCTTGTCCTTCCAGCCGTTCACCCTCAGTCCGTAGGCAACGTTGTCGTAAACCGACTTCGGAAAAGGATTGGATTTTTGAAACACCATCCCGACCCGGCAGCGCAGCTGAACGACGTCCATTGTCGGTGCATAGACATCCTCTCCGTCCAGGAGAATGGAACCCTCTACCCGGGTGCCCGGGATGATGTCGTTCATCCGGTTCAAACAGCGCAGGAAAGTGGACTTGCCGCAACCGGAAGGCCCGATCAGGCCTGTGACGCGATTGGTCAAAATGTCCATCGTGATGTCCGACAGCGCTTTCTGGGGACCATAGAAGAAATCAACATCGCGCACTTCGATCTTCAGGTCGGCGTCCGGCTTTTGACTCTGCTTGCGGTTTTGGCTCGGCAATGTTTCGGGCTGCATGGTCAATTGTTCAGTGCCTCCTCGAATATCGATTCCGCAGCCAAATCGCCATTCCATTCATGAGGAACAGGATGGGCAGGAGAACGACGATGGCCGCAGCGGCGTTAGCGTGGAATCCGGCTTGCGGGCGAGAGACCCAGTTGAAGATCTGGATGGGAAGCACGGTGAATGGCGAGAAGATGCCGTCGGGCAAAAAAGCGACGTAAGCGATCGCCCCAATGGTGATCAAAGGGGCAGTCTCGCCGATCGCCCGTGACAGGGCAAGAATTGCGCCGGTCAATATCCCCGGCAAAGCCATCGGCAAGACCTGGTGGCGAATCGTTTGCCAGCGGGTGGCGCCGAGGGCGTAGGACGCTTCCCGGATCGAGTCGGGAACGGTTCGCAGGGCTTCCCGGCAGGCGATGATGACCACAGGAAGTACGAGCAGGGCCAGCGTCAAGGCCCCGGCCAGGAGACTGCGACCTAGCGCCAGCGTCCGCACAAATATCGCAAGCCCAAGCAAGCCGTAGATGATTGACGGTACACCGGCAAGGTTCGAGATGTTCAAGTCGATTAGCCGTGAGAACCAGGCCACTCCAAATCCTCCCTTTTCGGCGTACTCCTCCAGGTAAATCGCGGCCCCGACGCCTATCGGAAACGAAAACAGGGCGGTGAGCAACATGACGTAAAACGTCCCGACGATCGCCGGAAGCACGCCGGCTCGTTGGGGGAAGCGAGACGGATAGCTGGTCAAGAAGTCCCAGCCAAGCCGCGACATGCCGTCAATGATCACGCCTGCCAGGAGAACGACCAGCACCAGGAGCGCAACGGCCAGGACCAGTATGCATGCGACCTGGAAGGTCATCTCCTTCAACGCCCGGCTTCTCGGGGTGGCCGGCCGTATGGAGGTTGTCGTAGCGACGCTCATCGGTATACCTCTCGGAAACGCGCCCTCAGTCTCTGGCTCATGATGTTCAGAATCAGTGTGCTCAAGAAAAGCATCATGCCGACGACGAAAATGGTCTTGTACTCCAGCGTACCTACCGGTGTATCTCCCATGCTCACCTGCACGATGTAGGCCGTCATTGTCTCGATGGGAACCAGCGGATTCAAGGTGAGGCGCGGTTGCTGGCCGGCTGCGATCGCGACTATCATAGTCTCACCAATGGCCCTGGAGACGGCCAGGATGAACGAAGCCGTGATTCCGGAGAAAGCCGCGGGAATTACGATCCGAAACGAAACCTGCAGATTCGTGGAGCCGAGCGCATAGGCCCCTTCCCGAAGGCTTCGCGGCACCGCCTGCATCGCGTCTTCACTGAGCGATGAGACCAGCGGCAGGATCATGATTCCCATGACGATTCCGGGGGCGAGCGCATTAAAGCCGGCAAGGCCCGGCACGAACTTTTGCAGGAGCGGCGTCACGAAAAGCAGTGCGAAGTAGCCATACACGACAGTCGGAACGCCCGCCAGAATCTCAAGCACAGGTTTGACCATGCGCCTCACCCGATCGGGAGCGTACTCGCTCAGGTAGAGGGCCGCGAGCAGGCCGGCCGGCAATGCAACAAGCATTGCGATCCCGGAAATCAGAATGGTTCCTGTCAAGAGCGGCCAGATACCGAAGTGCTTCTGCGAAAACAGCGGCGTCCACTGGGTATCAGTGAAGAAGCTCAGGATCGAGACTTCCCGGAAAAACTCGATCGTCTCGAACAGGAGAACGCCCACGATACCCAGGGTGGTTAGAATCGAGACACTTGCACAACCAAGGAGGAACAGCTCAATCCACCTTTCGCCTCGATTTCTTGAACCAAAGCGCTTCGGGAGGAGCCTCATTCGGCAGCACCCGTCTCCTTTTTGAGCAGATCCTGAATCGAAACTCCAACTTGGGAGCCTCCCGCGAAAACGCTTCCTGTCATTTTCTTCTCCACGCGGGCTTGCGCGAGCTGGTAGGCCTCCTCCGGGAGCGGGATATAGCCAACCTGCTCAACCAGGGATGGGGCATTTTTCAGATAGAAGTCGACGAACAGAGAGACTTCCGGCCGATCGAGGGCTTTGCGGCTGACGTAGATGAAGATTGGGCGTGACAGCGGCTGGTAGGTCGCATTGCGCACAGTCTCGACGGAAGGAGCGATCGCCCCATCTCCATTTTCAGGCTTCCCGTCGTTGACCGGAACCACCCGCAAACGGTCCTTATTCTCCTCGTAGTAGGCGTAGCCGAAAAAGCCAAGGGCCAACTCATCTGCCGCGATCCCTTGAACGAGCACGTTGTCATCCTCGCTCGAAGTGAAGTCCCCCCGGCTGGAACCTTCCTTACCGACAATCGCGCCGGTGAAGTAGTCGTAAGTGCCCGAGTCGACACCGGGGCCGAAGAGGTGGATCTCCCTGTCCGGCCAATTGGGCCGGACCTGGTTCCATCGCGTCACCTTTCCCTGGGCGGCCGGCTCCCACAGACGCTTCAATTCGTCGACCGTGAGACTGTCACACCATGTATTCTTCGGGTTCACCAGCATCGCTATGCCGTCGTATGCGACCGGCAACTCGATGAAAGCGATATTTGCCTGACGGGCCATTTCGAGCTCGGAGTCCTTGATCGGGCGTGATGCGTTGGAGATATCGGTCTCGCCACGGGTGAACTTCTTGAAGCCTCCGCCGCTCCCCGAAACGCCGACGGTGATTCGGACGTCGGGCTGCTCGCGACCAAATTCCTCAGCGATCGCTTCGCTGATGGGATAGACAGTACTCGATCCGTCGATCGTCACACTGCCGGCCACTTTGTCGCCACCGCTGCGTGCGTCACCGCCTCCACAAGCGGCAAGACCGATCAGAGCGATCAGAAGACAGAAAGACAGTAGGGTTAGAAGAGGCTTTTTCATGTTAGTCTCCGTTTCAACTCGCAGCAACAGAGCCAGGAGCGCAGCGCTTTTTCGCCGGAGCGACCCGGCCGTTGCCTCGGAAAACTCCTCAGCCGTAGCTCGAGAGTCAACGGCCGGGTCGCTCCGCAAAAAAGCGCTGCGCTCCTGGCTCTGTCTGGGACACGATATCGATATCCTGTAAAGATCTGATAAAGAACAGGTGAAAGATCTAAAAATCGACCTGGAAGCGCATTTGGAAGATATCCGCTGTTCCACGGTTCTCCAGATCGGCTCGCACGTAGTTCCACATGATCCGGGTGTTCGGATTCAAGTACCAATTGAGCCCGGCGGTCCAGTCCTTCAGCTCGCCGCCCTGGATCGGGGCATCGTCGAGATCGATCCTGGAGTATCGGACAGCCACTTCCCAAGCGCCAGGGCCGCCTTCCTTTGAGAGGAAAGACTTCCGGGGCCGGATCCGGGTAAAGGCCGCCTCCGAAGTTCGATAACTCCGATGTTCGCCGGTGAGAAAGAAGCTGCCGTAGACATAGAAGCCGTCAAACGATGAATCGAGCCCCGTACGCGCGTCCGAATCGGCACGGACGTACTCTGCCTGCATAGAAGCCGGACCGAAGACGACGGCGGTTTCCGTAGCGACCAGGTTTAGAGCCTCCGCCGGAAAGACGCCAGTGTCCACGAGCCGCGGCGCAAGGTGGGTCTCCGGCCGCTCTCGGAATCGAAACACGGAAGCGGTGTTCCGCCGGCTGTAAGCAACACCAAGGTGCACCAGCCGCCGGCCGTCTTCTTCGAACCAAGGCAGACCGGTCACGCGGCCGGTGACTGCGTAGTTCTCGTCTCCGGTAGCCAGACCAACGTCATTCGTGTCCTTGAATACCCCCAAGGCCCAGCTGACCCGCTCTGCCAATTCCCGATCGTGGATCATGATCCCCGTGTGTCGTGACGGAACAAAAGCGTTGGCCAGCGAACGCTCCATGAAGGTGATGAAGTTGGAGCTCGCTTGCTCTTCCAAGCCGAGCGGTTCCTTGAATTGACCGAAACGGATATTACCAACCGCCGCCAGTTTGCGAAGCCCGAGATAGACGTCCCTGAAGGCTGCATTCCCGGTGGCAAAATCCAGCAGGGTCTTGAACTCGACTTTCTCGTACATCCTCCCGGAGAAAGACAATCGCGCCCGGCGGAATTCCGTCCCGTCCTCGAACTCTCCGAATTGCGCATCCAGGCTGTCTCCTCCCTCCCCGAAAGCCCAGTCATTGTGGATTCGCCCGCCGATTTGGACTTCGAAGGACTTGTCCGATGTTTCGAGACGAAGCCCGTCCTTCCATTGAGCTTTGAACGATGTGTCCTCCGTCTTTTCAACGCTTGCATTGGGTTGTGCGAGAGCGCTGGCAACCAGCATCGAGACCATGCACACGAGCACGCTTTTTCGCATGAACCGAGAATAGGGGCGGAGGATCAAGGCCGAATAAAGAGAGTGTGAAGATTTGATTAATCCGTGGCTTCTGTCTCTCTAAGCTTGTAGCCGACCCCTCGGACGGTGAGGATGAGGTCGCGATGGGATTCCAGCTTCTGCCGGATCGAGCGGATATGGACATCGATATTTCGATCAATCACGAACGAATCCCCGTCGCTGATCTTCTCGAGCAGTTGGTCGCGCGTAAAGACCTGTCCCGGTCGGGAGGCGAGAACCGTTAGTACGCGGAATTCGGTCAAGGTCAACGCAAGCCGTTGCCCGTCCACCCGGACCTCGTGACGCACGGAATCGATGACAAGCGAACCGAGACGGATGCAATCCGCCTGCCGATCAGGCTGCGGACCGGGCTGCAAACGTCGTAAGACGGCCCGAACGCGGGCAATCAGCTCCTTGATACTGAACGGCTTAACAAGGTAGTCATCCGCGCCCAGCTCAAGGCCGACGACGACATCACTCTCATCTCCCTTTGCCGTAACGATAATGAGTGGTGTCACCCGGGAGTCCTCCCGCTGCTTCAGTTGGCGGCACACCTCCAGGCCCTGGATGCCCGGAAGCATCAGGTCCAGCAGAATCAGCGAGGGCTTATGACGCCGGGCAAGTGCCAGTCCGGTTTCGCCATCTCTCGCCTCATGAACGTCAAAACCTTCTCTCGCCAGGTTGTGGGAGAGCAGTTCGACGATGTCCCGGTCGTCCTCGATGATTAGAATCGATTGCTTCGCCATGATTGTTTCGAGTACATGATACTTAATCCTCAACCCGTTGCCGGCCGATCTCCCCGGTGGCTGAAGAATTAAGCTTCGTGTTCCCGCACTCCCTCGGTACGGTGAAAGAAACAGTCGTTCCCTGTCCCACCTTGCTCTCGATCCAGACCTTTCCGCCGTGCAGTTGAACGATGTGTTTCACCAAAGCCAAACCGATGCCCGCGCCTCCGCTGTCGCGAGACCGGTCCTTCGCTACCCTGTAGAATCTCTCGAAGACCCGCGCCAAGTGCTCCGGCGGGATGCCGACTCCGGTGTCGCTGATGGAAAAGACAACGTCACGATCGGTCGTGCGGGCGGTTACCCGAACGTATCCTTTCTCGGTGTATTTGAGCGCATTTTCGAGCAGATTCGCGAGGACACGCTTCAAGTGCTGCTCGCTTGCCGTAATGGAGTCGCTCTCGAGCTTGGCCTCCACATGCAACTCGATTCCTTTCTCGGCGAACCGAGGCGAAAACTCAGTCTGAAGGTGGGCTATCAACCTGCCGACGGAGACGCGCCCGCGGGAAAGCGATTCGGCGTTCTTCTCCAGTTCGGTCAGGCTGAAAAGAGCATCCAGGACTTCCGAAAGGAGTCGGGCGTTCCGGTGTATCTTCTCGAGAAAGGATCGGTGAGTCGAGCTCAAGGTCCCATCGTCAAGCAGTGTCTCAGAATATCCCTCGATCGATGTCAACGGGGTTTTGAGCTCGTGGGAAACGTTCGAAATGAAATCCTTCCGCACGGATTCGAGGCGCCTGAGTTTAGTGATGTCATGGATTACCATCACCACGCCCGAGGAACCTCCCTCCGTCGCCTCAATCGGTGAGAAACGCGCGAGCAGGATCTTCTCGCCGACTCGCGTCTCCACTTCACCGGCCAGGCGGTGATTCAAGGCAGCTTCGATGCCTGCCTGAACCTCCGTGTTTCGGACGACTTCGAGGGGCCGGCGTCCGATCGGGTCTTTTTCGACTCCGAAGACGTCACGGAAGCCGGCGTTCACTCTCAAGATCCGACCGCTGGAATCGGTGACCAGGACCGCTTCCGTCATGCTTGAAAGCACCGTCGTCAGGTGGTCGCGTTCCGACTCCAGCGCGGCGATTCGCTGGCTGACCGCACCGGAGGCGGTCTCGGTCGCACGCGCAAGCGGGCCGAATTCCTCATCGGCGGAAATCGGTACTCCAGTTACGCGGTTACCGGCTGCGATCCCGTCCAGTGCGGCGATCAGCGTCTTTCTTGACCGCGAAAACCGCGCGGACGACGGGATCAGCAACAGAAGGCCAAGCGCTACGAGACAGGTCAGGAGACCGAGCAGGGGGAGACGCAGTTCCGGGGAGATCCAGGGATCCGCCGGCTGTTCTATGGCGAGCCGGATAAATCCGCTGCCGGACGCAAGCGGGGCGGCGGCGTAGAGAAGCCACCGTCCGGTGCTCGTGCTGTACCGGAAACGGCTGCCTGATTCCCCGCGGGCAGCCGCAATGAATTCGGCGCGATTCGCGTGATTTTCCAACCGGCGCAGCTCTTCACCCGAAAAGGCCGAATCGGCCAGGACCGTACCCTCTTCGTCAGTGATGGTGATTCGGAAGGGCAGGTCCCTGCTCAAACGATCTACCTGTGAATCCAGGTCTTTCGGGTCGACGATTACAAACGCTCGTGACAGTAGGCATACCTCCTGTTCGAGGTGCCCTGCTGCTGCAGCTCTCTGCGCGTGATCGATCCTCCGCTCGGCCCAATAAAAGAACAACACCGAGGCTAGGAGAATGCCAAGGAGGAGGCCGAACGAACTTCGTGTCAGGGGGCTTGACATGCTAGTTGGGTTGCGTAACCAGCACCAAAGTTACCCTTTGCGGCTGATCTGGATCAAGGGGAGACAGTAAGGAATGCCGGCGGGGCCGAAATAAGATCCGGGAAAGCGTTAAGCTTGGCTCTTTCCGCTCAGGAAAAAGGGGGACAGTCTACTCAATTACCTTTTCGCGGCGTTCGGCGAAAAGGTAATTGAGTAGACTGGCCCCCTTTTTCCCATTCCCCTTTTTCCCAGAGGTTTCTTAGCGTAAGGTCGGGATGGGCCAGAACGATCACCCTTCGGCCGAATGCACTCCAGGTCGCGCTGCGAAGGGTTGACGCTCGATTACGGTTTTCTCGCGCGTACGAAAATCCCAAATCCACCAAGAGTCTCCTCCGTAGTCGGCTGCCTGAATCCCGCAAGACTCAGCAGGGTTGAGAGCTGCTCCGGTGAGTATCTCAGGTGAATTCCGCTGTACCAGCGCCACAGACAGGCTGAGCTGAACAAGCGGATCGACCACTGCCGCCACAGCCAGGACCAGCGAACTTTTCCGGCACGCGGCTCTAGAAAACACGCGAAACCTCCCGGTCGGAGTACCCGCAACGCTTCGCTTAACGCCCGAAGTGGGTCCTGAAGCAGATAGAGAAGGCTGTGTCCTGTCACCACATCTACGGACTTGTCGGTCAGAGGCAGGCGAAGCACGTCCGCGCGCAACAGAAAGAGACGAGTTGGCGGCCAGCCTTCGTAATCGCGACTTGCAGCAGCAATGTCCAGCATACGCTGCGCGATGTCGATGCCGATAAACTGCAGATTAGGGTAGCGACGTCCCATCGCTAAAGCAGAGACACCCGGGCCAACACCGAGGTCCAGGACTCTAACTCGATCCCTACCGACCGGGACTCCATCCAACAATCGGCTGCAGTTTGTTTGCCAGGCTCTGTTTTCTGTCAAAAGGTGGTACGGCCAAGCACCAAGATCGAACACCCACCTGGTGTTGAAAAGCCTTCGAACCAGGTGAAGTAAGGACACTGTCTGCCGCATGGGGTGAAACGCCTATCTCAGGAAGATATCAGATCGACGGCGATGACGCCGGCTCTCCTCGGTTCCTTTAATGCGCGTTTTGTTTGAGAAACGTGACTGGTGGAAGACAACGCGCTTTGACCAGAGCCCACTAATCTAACTTGATTAATCTCATCCACTTGATCGAGCATAGCAGCGCTTGAGGAATCACTGCCGACTCTATCGGAGTTAGTTAAAAAAAACCGTGCTGTGCAGCTCGGCGAGGAACAACAATGAAAAAACGCCTCATACTCATGATCTCGATCTTCTCATCGACCATGCGACGAAACTCCACTCTGGCGATTCTGTTTGTGCTGGTGAGCATCAGCGGCGCACCCGCTAAGAGCCTCAGCGAGATCTGGTCCAAATCTTTGCGCCTGCAAGTCGGGCCGTACCTCATTCTCAAGGAGCGGATCGTTGACAAAGACTCGATTGACGGCTTTGTCTGGCGGCTCTCGGTTAAACACGGTCAGCAGGAATCGATTGTCTGGGACAGTGTACGGGATGATTCCGATTGGTTGAATTTTGCGGTTTTCGACTTACTCGGGAACGGTTCAAAACAGTTGATCATCGAGGAGTACACCGGCGCGGCCCACTGCTGCTGGCAGCAGGCGATCTACGAACTTGCCGCTGAACCAAAGCTGATCTACGAGACCGAAGGCGAAAGGGGTGGATTTGCCATTGAGGATTTCAATCAGGACGGCCGCTGGGAACTTTCCTTTTTTCGGGAGATGAAGCTGCCGTTGGAATGACCGATCGGCAAGCAGGGTAGAAGCAGGTTCCGATCATAAAAGGCGATCAGAACCGGAATGACGGTCCCGCCGTGATTTCCACAAAGTGGCGGGCCTTGCCAGGAAAACTGTCCGGCTCGAATCGATCCCTCAATTCGAATCGGATCGCCCACCTCCGGCCCATCGATTTCTCGCCCCCACCGCCGAAGTCCAAATGATACGCACTCCGATGACGTGACGGCTGATCATCCCAGCGGTCCAACAGGACGAAGTGGTCGCTTGAACGAGCACGGAAGGACTCGAATTGGCCTTGGAATATCCGCGAGGCCTTGTAATATCCGCTTGCATCGGCTACCAGACTCAGCGGCCCGCGCAGACGGTAAGCGACGGAAGCATTCCACCCCGACTTGTTCTGCCGCCCGCCCTCCAATTGCATATGAGAGTAACCTCCAAAGATTTCCAACTTCTCCTGCTGAGCCGATGCAATCGAACTGAACGCAAGGACCACCACGAGCCACAGCAATCCCTTCATTGATACCTCCTCCAGATTCCCCCCGGTCTTTGGACTCACTGTTACTTGCCACCCGGAAAGCGGATTTGTACCAGCTTGGCCGGCTGATTTACGATGGAATCTCTGTCTGGTCGTTTGTGCTTACGTTCGTGATTTGGCAGGTATTAGGCGGGTTTCTGTTGCTATTGGAGCAGGTATCGGAGTGCTCTCCTTGATCTACTTTTTGTCGGAATCGGGCTTAGACAAAACCGATGCCTGGGGTACCGGCGGCGTCATTACTATGGTCGGCTTCGGTTCGGGCCTCTTCATCGGGGCTGGTGTTGATGCCGGCATTAAAGGGAGACCTGGTTCTCTATCAGGCGCCTTGAACTTTCGATTGGGCATGCCGTCACCGTAAGTCGACTTTGCCTGCGGCACCCCAAACATCTGCAGAGATATGATCCACATCCTGACTTCGACGCAAGTCCTGTAGGGCCGCTTCTGGCAAGTTCCCAACGGCGAAACCTCTGGGCTCGAAGCGATCCCAGAGATACTCTAGCTCGGCCTCTGGATAATTCGTTTGTAAGTCATTAACCACCGACCTCACCACTGTGCCTGAAACACCCTCTTTAAAAAAGATCATGTACCCATTCGGGATACGGTTCGGGTTATCCATGTCATTCAAGGGGGCTAGCTCCGGTCGGCCCTGCCAGAGTAGTAGAAAGGATACGATCACCAGAAGCGATACGGTCAATATGATTGGACAAGCAGCTCCTCGTGACATCTTTTCGAAGAGGGTAGTGAATGGCGGGTGATGGTGTCAAACCTGCGAATTGCCTCATCGAAAAACTGCCCGAATTCGGTAGAACCCGCACGAGCGCAGGCAGGCGGACTGCCGCGTCCGGCTTTCTTTGAAATCATCGACATTCGGGCAACAGGTCTTTAGACACCGTCCTAATCACAGCCCAATCACACAATTGCGATTCCCTTTTTGGTTGGACTAAACTGATCAAATGTCCGGGGATACGTCGATGTCCTCGGATTTAGGGTCTAGTCATGCACGCTGATCGGGCCATTCAGAGAGTGTGAGCCATGCCCAACAAGCGCAGAAGGCTTTTCATTGGGGCTGCTCTTGTAATCATCGCGCTCGTCGGTCTGTGGTTCCTCTTCCGCCAGGATCGGGTCGGTGCAGGACTGGAGCTGCTCCGAGGAAACCTTTCCCTACAAGGAAAACAGTCGGCGACAGCCAAGAACCCCGAAAGCCGGTCTGGGACAGTGAAGACGCCTTCTCGACCGGTCGACTCCGTCACTGCGCTTTCAGCCGAAAAGCGATCGAGCGAACCGGTTCTCTTCACGCTTGAAGGTCGGGTGCTCTCCGACGAAGGAGGCTTGCCCGGCGCTCATCTTTACATCTTCACTGGCGCTTCCTCGCGGGATGCTGTCTGGCCGGCTCGCACAATAGTGGCTGGCAAGGGCGGCGCATATCGGGTGCAATTGTACTTCGTCCAAAACCAAGGCTTCAGGGTGCGGGCCGAAATGGTCGGCTTCGCGTCCCGCGAGCAGGTGGTCCTTATGCAGAGCGAGGCTGGCGCCACAATCGACTTCGTGCTCAGTCGCTCCGCCTCAACGCTCTCGGGCCGTGTGATTGACAGCGAGGGAAAGGGAATAGCGGGCGTTCAGGTTGAAATCCAAGTGCCACATCGAGGGCGGGCGGAAGGCGCCGGTTTTCTTTTTCCCGACACACGTGACGGCTATTCCTCCACCGATGGCAGCTTCGTTTTTGAGAACCTGTCTCCTGGTCCGGTTTCGATAGAGATTCTTCCAAAAAACGAGCTTCCGCAGGTTAAACGCTTGGAGCTGAAACCGGGGAAGAACACAGTCGAGGTTAGACTCCCGCGATCTGAAGAGCTCGAGGTGCGAGTGACTAATCGGGGTGGGCGGCCCCTCTCGAATGCCGATGTCAGGACTTCGTGGCTGAACGCGGGCATGATCCAGGCTCAGACGAAGTCGGATGGAATCGCGCGGTTGCGGATTCCCGACCTGATTGACCAGAAGATCACGCTCATCGTAAAAGCAGAAGGATATCTGCAAAAGGTAGTCGAACGTCCTACGCGGACGACGAGCTTGGAAGTCGTCCTTCTCGAGGCCGGACAGCTGGTGGGAAGGGTGACCACCGAAAATGCTCAGCCGGTTCCGGATTGCCGGGTCTTGACCCAGGCGTGGATTACCGACGGCCAGGACGGCACGAGGGTTTCGACGGGTGGGACCGCGAGGACAGACCAGGACGGTCGTTTCTCAATAGAGGCGGTCGAGTTCGGTCGCCTTCTGGTCTCGTGCAAGGATTTCCCTTCGTTCGCTCGGATTGTGAAAGCTGAGGACGCAGACCGGGAGTTGTCCATTGTCCTCAAAAGTCAGAATTCGGCAATTCTCGGGCAAGTCGTGGACCCCTCGGGGCGCCCGGTAACCGATTTTTTTATCAGTCTCGAGGAGGCAGCCGAGGGACAAGACACTGCGGCCGCATCGGAATTTCAGGGCTCCTCATTGCAGAATGCCTTCCACGACTCGCAGGGCCGCTTTTCATTCCCCGCAGTAAGCGCGGGAGTCTGGATGATCAGCGCCTGGTCGGAAGACGCTTCACTCGCGGCAGCTCCGGTGCGCGTCGAGCTGGTACCTGGTCAGGCAACAGAGGGGGTGATTATCCGAGTCAAGCCGCTAAACTAACCTCACAGGAACGCCCCTCTTAAGTGCCCGCGGCCCCCTCATCTTCCGCATGTAGAAGAACGCCTCATTTCGTGGAAGGTGCGAAAAGCCCGGTCCAGGAGTTTTCGTCCCTGAGTTTCCGGCGCGAGGAACGAGGTCTGCGGAGAACTTAATGGATCTTCCGGAGCTACGGGGCAACGCGCACCTTCCACAGACGTGCTCGGCGGTGCCATTCCAAATCGTCACTCAGTCGATCGAACACTATCTCGTGGTTGCTCAACCATGCCATAGCGTAGGTGGTGTCCTTGTTCTTCTCGCTGACAGCGAATGCCTTACTTCCAGGCATATTGGGAATCACCCAGACGGTAGTGTCCCCAAAGAAGGTCAGATCCGGGCGCAGTTCTCTGGCCCTACCTTGGAAAGTGACATAAGCAAGTAATCGCCCGTCCGGGGAGGGTGCCGCCAAGCCCGCCTGCCCCGGAATCTGAGTCAGCACTTGTCTGTCCCTTCCATCAGGTGAACTAACGACCAGAGCTGAGCTTGAAACGAAAACGACATGCCGGCTGTCTCTGAACCACGGGTCCCAGGACGGCTGGACATAGTGCCAATCGCTGTAACCCGGATGAATCACGATCTCTCCTAGATCGGCCCAACTTCCCTCTTGCGTGTCATAGATCCAGAGTCGATCACCGCCCGACACGGCAATGTACCTTTCATCGGTGGAAGGAATAGCGAACTGACCAAAAGGTCCACCCTCTCGTGCTGCCAAAGTTCCGTCGGGAGTCTGAATCCTGCATCCGGAGCTATCATTCTCGATCCAAACCGGTGTCCCCTGGTGGGATAGGAAGGAAACTCTCTCGGCTCTTTGATGGTTTGCTTTTGATTCTGGCGTTTGCCCTTCCAGTAAAATGCGGCCATCGAGCGATACAACGTAATAACGCCAGTCGCGATAACAGACGAGAGCCCGTCCGTCTAATGTCCAGCCAGAAAGAAATGTGTCCGCAAGCGGCCGGCTGGTGATCAGCTGCCCCTTGCTCGTCATCACCTTCACTTGGGAGCGCACACTTGAACGCCCACCCCACACGACGATGCCGTCTTCCGGTGGATCAGTACAGACGTAAGCAATCATAGTCCCGTCGGGGCTGGGAACCGGGCTGTAAGCATTCTCTGAGTCGGAAAGCAGGGTCTCTTGAACCGCTGGGGCAAATACCTTCGATGAGAAGGACAGGAAGGCAGATACCAGGAGGCAGGTCATCGCTCTTTTGGTCATGACGACACCACGGAGTCTTTGTCACAGCCTTACTCTTCGTGTGGACCCGCTGCAGGAGTTGTCAGGCGGCGCCAATGTCTACAACCTATCCTAGCGCCTCGCCTTCGCGGCTCGCAAGTGCTGGCTGAAGCCCAAAGTTCACCCCGGCTTTGGTGGGGCCGGCGGAACGACATGTTTCAAGTGTCTCCATTGTGCCCAAAATCAACCGGGGCGGCGTCGCACCCGGCCCGATTCGAACGGGCGACCTTCGGTTTCGTAAAACGGTTTTAGCAGTATAGCCCCGTTACTTCTGTTGCAAGGTGCCTCGTTTTTACAGGGACTTAGGCGCTATGACGCGATTCGGTTTGTCACCCGTTTTGATCCTTTTATCGGTCTTGTTGATTGGCGTCGATCGAGAATCAGCCGTCTCTTGTGAGTCCTGCTCCTTGGAAATTGGGGACACTCTACTTAATTACCTCTCCGCCCGGTCGGGGATAAAGGTAATTAAGTAGACTGGCCCCCGAATTTGGCCCCCGAATTTCCGTCCCCGAATTTGCCCGATTGAAAAATCACACCTATGTAGCATAGATGTAGCATTATGGCATCCTGGGCTCTTGACACCTCTCTGCTCTCTGCTTGAAGCTTAGGATCGCCCCGGAAATCGCATAGTCTTCCTTTCCGGGACGACCTATCCGGGAAGCTTTGGGGGTGTGCGATGGCCGGCGATAGCGATGTAATCCGGTGGCTCCACCTGTCCGATCTTCATCTTGGTTGTCGAGCCACAGCCGAATGGATGCAGTTCTGCGATGATTTCTTGCGGGATGTGGAGAAGCGCTGCGAGGCACTGGGTGGGCCAGCCGATTTAGTCTTGGTGACGGGAGACATAGCGGACACCGGAGAAGCCGATCAATATCGGCTTCTCCTGGAGATAGCGTCAGACTTGTCTCTCGTTCCGCGACTTACCCGTCTTTTTGGGAAGCAACCCCCGATTTTCTCCGTTCCTGGCAACCACGACGTAACCAGGCCCAAGGATACGGAGCAGCATTTGTACGTGAACCTCGACCACTATGATGAAGGTCGGTTTGGTGAGTCTCTATGGGAACGACGCGATGTTGAGAGAATAGGCAGTCTCTTTCTGGCGTATAAGAACTGGTGGGACGAAACGGTATCGCTCTCCAAGGGTGGGGTAGCTCTAACCAAGTCCTTTTTTCCTGGCGATTTCAGCGCGATCCTGCAAAACCCTTTCCCGCTAGGTATTGTCGGTCTCAACTCGGCTTGGACCCAGTACCGTGCTGGCGATTTCAAGGCCAAATTGGCGTTGCCCTTGGAGCAATTCCGTAATGCTTTCGGGAGCCAGCAGCCGAGCGATTTCTTCGATTCATGTGAGCACGCAATCCTGCTTACACACCATCCATCGTCCTGGCTCTTGGAGCGTCATGCGCAGGATTTTATTGGCCGAATCGCAACGCGTTTCTGTTGCCACCTCCACGGACACCTCCATTCGGCTCGAAGTATGGCCTCCTCCATTTCAGGCGGACCATTCCAGGTCTGCTATCAGGCAGCCTCGTTCTTTGGGCGCCCTGAGTGCAGTACTGGGCGAGGTGAAGAGAGAGTTAGGCGGCCGCTCGGGTATTCATGGGGTGAAATATCAATTGAGGGACGAGTGCGCGTCATTCCGCTCCGGTACGTAAAGCGCGAAAGTCAGGCGTGGGAATTCGACTTCGACGAACGGTTCGGAGGACGGGACGCTGAAGGATGGTGCGTACTCCGACCGGAGAGCCCACGGGCTAAGCTGGTTATTCGGCCGAATCCTCCGTCGCCCGTGCCGGGGAAACATATGGAGGCTTACCCAATAGGAGGTCAGAAGCCGTTCGTTGGGCCTCGAAAAGCCATCCAGCTGCAATACCTCGACAACTTCTACTCCTCGGCCAAACACTCGCTTGACGTGATGGGCCACAGTCTGACGGGAATAGTGGATCCCGCCCGCGGGTTGACCGCGCTGCTTAACGCCCTGTCACACGGTGCAACGGTGCGCCTCCTGTTTCTAAATCCCAATAACGAAACGGATCCTCGATTCGCCGAGATCGAGCGCGTAGTTGGTGGAGGTATCAACGAAGCGTATGCAGCGAAAGTAAAGCGTTCCTTGGACATGGCAAGGTACCTCAAAGACAACTTGACGCACTTCGTTCAATCTAAGCTCGGCCGTTCTCTACCGCCTGCCGAAGAACAGGATATGCGAAGACGCCTTCAGATTGCCGTTTCGCAGCAGACCTTCTTCATGCACATCCAAAGAAGCGACGATGTCTTGCTCGCCTCTCAATACTCGCATTCCCCGGACGTAGGCAACGTGGCTCCGACCACGGAAGTCACCCAAGCAACTGATCCCGATCTCTTCGCCTTTTATCTAAAGGAGTTCGACCGCATGTGGCTCGATGCCGAGCCATGGGATGAAGTCGTGTCAGAGCGGTCATGGTTCGCCGACAGATCGCGCGTCTTGGCTCATCTGGATACCGTGCGACGGACCCGTTCTGTGGTTGAGGGTACCGTGGCGGGGGAAGTTCTTCCCGCTCCGGTCATGCTTCTTGTCTATCCCACGATGGTTTGCACGGCCCGTTGTGACGATTGTCTGTCTCAAACCGTACTGCGCGATCGCTCGCATATGGGATTGGACCTGTTTTCAAGCATTGTACAGCAAGCGCGAGAGATGGGGATCAAGTGTATCGAGCTATCGGGAGGCGGTGAACCGCTAGCACATCCGCGTATCGAACATCTCTTGAATACACTTGGTTCGCTCCACCCCGGAGCTCAGAGGGGACTGCTGACGAATGGCATGGGGCTGGTCTCCGATAGGAGGTCAGGCGGGACCAGAAAGCGACAGGAATTGGCTGATGCGCTCCTGTTAAATCTGAGTTACCTGCGGCTGAGCTTCACGCAGCAAGCAGAGAAGGATAACAAAGTGGCGCAGCGGTTTTGGGACGGTACCAGGTACCTATGCGAGCGGCGTCTTAAGACCAACCGTCAGGCGCGAATAGGTGTCAAATTCCTCCTGACTGCCAGCAACGGCGGGGGGCTCCCAGACAAAGTCCACCTTGCTCTGGATGCGGGCGTGGATCATGTGAAGATTCGCACGGTACGCAGTGAAACTCGCCGGCCCACTATGGCGACCATACGCGAAACTGAACAGCACCTCGCTGATCTCAAGACTTCGGAATGGGCCCGGAGGTATCCGAATGCCGAGGTTCAGATCGACCTGCGCCCGATCGAGGCCGGGATAGGGTTTGCGTGCTGGATAAGCCCGCTCCTCGGCGTTGTCGATTCGGACGGGGAGATGTACTGTTGCTTCAACTACCCAAACGAGCCTGAGTCGGCGAAGATCGGCAGCCTGAGGTCTATGAGTCTGCAGGACATATGGGGTGGGAGCAGCCACATGGAAGCGCTCAAGCGCATTCGGAAGTCCAGAAGAATCTGCAACGGAATCTACGGCTGTGACTGCCGCTTGCTTCGATACCAGGGCATATGTGAGTGGCATCTGCAGCTGGCCGCCCCGCGCCCACGTGTTCTGTTTCCCCACCATGAACAAATGCTCTAGTAGTTGTACCTACTCGGACTCGAAGCCCCGGGCCGTGAATTTAAGGGTTCGAGTGTTTTCGGTCACGGTTCGAACCCTTGTCGGGAACGCCGGTGGAAATTCGGGAAATTCACGCGCGAGGAGGTACGTCAACGAGCGGGCTTGCAACGGCATAGGGCCTGCTCCTCAGGTCCTTCGGAAGGTTGGTAGCGGATTACGCCCTGTTTTCAACTTCCGGATAGCGCGTGATCCACGAGGAATAAGGGCGTGTTGGCGTGTTCAGGTCAGCCTCGCCGCGCTGCCTCGATGGCGGCGATGTCGATCTTCTTCATCGTCATCATCGCCTCGAAGGCACGCTTTGCCTCACCGCCACCAGCCGCAAGGGCATCGGTTAGCGCGCGCGGTGTGATCTGCCAGGAAAGGCCCCAGCGGTCCTTGCACCAACCGCACTGGCTTTCCGTGCCGCCATTGCCGACGATCGCGTTCCAGTAACGGTCCGTCTCTTCCTGATTCTCCGTCGCGATCTGGAAAGAAAAGGCTTCGGTGTGCCTGAACGCCGGTCCGCCGTTGAGACCGAGACAGGGAATCCCCAGGACGGTGAACTCCACCGTCAGCACATCGCCCTTCTTGCCGCCCGGATAGTCACCGGGAGCCTCGTGAACAGCGGTTACTTTACTATCCGGAAAGGTGACGGCGTAGAAGCGTGCCGCCTCATGCGCATCCTTATCGAACCAGAGGCAGATCGTGTTCTTTGGCTTCATGTTCGTGCTCCTTGTGCGCGATCAGGGCGAACGCCGCGGTATTTGCGTCGGTCCGTATCAGTGACCCATCAGTTCATCTGCTGATCTGCTGCCGCCGCCGTCTCAAATTGGTCCGCCACCCGTCCTACTCTTCTGAATCATATCGCTGGCATCGGATCGACGTCGAGATCCGAAGCTATGACAGGCCAATTTCCGAATGTTCCCGATTCAGGTTCCTCCTAGGGGTAGATCACGCGAATTTCGTCCCCGAATTTCCCCGAGGCCGACGTCGCGGAGCGATTCAGAGCCTCGGCAAGACACCCCAAGGTTTAATCAGTCGGCGGATGCTACAGCCTGGGGTCGACCGGTTCACTTTCTAGGGCCAGGATGCCGAAAACACACTCGTGAACGCGCCGAAGCGGTTCGCGATGGACGAATCGCTCCAGCGCTTCAATTCCAAGAGCGAACTCCCGTAGTGCTAAGGACCTCTTGGCGCCCAGCCCTCGAGACCGCAGCCGTTCCAGGTGCTGCGGCGCCGTGTACTCCGGGCCGTAAATAATCCGCAGGTATTCGCGGCCTCTACACTTCACCGCCGGCTGGACCAATCCTCGACGGTTACGCTCGATGAAGTTCAGAGGCTTCACAACCATTCCTTCGCCGCCCGCCTCGGTCAGTTGGGTCCACCAGTCGGTCGCTTCCGTGACACTCTTTTGGTCAGGGAACGACACGACGCGGTGGGGAGTCTCGATGAACAGAGCCTGATCCGCCTGCGCGAGCGTGCCGCTGGCCTTCATTTGCCACACATGATCCTTGCCAGCATGTACTTGCCCTTCGCTTGCCAGCAGGTGGAAAGGGGCAACTTTCAAGTCGTCGATCGACCGGACCGACCAGCAATATTGGCGGTAGGCGTCAACGTAGCTTGTTGTCATCCGCCCTCGCTCCTGATACCACTCAAGGAGTTGGTGCGCGTCGGGCCGGCGGGCTACCGTGCTTGCCAGTATTCGCACAGCTTCTGCTATGGCAGCGCGAGCAGCCGCTCCGGTCGGGGCATATTGTTGGCGAAGCAGTTCCTGCGCCTTCGCCGACCGGGGCATCAATTCGCAGTCCAAGCAGAGCCAGTCGGTCTGCTGGTCTGCGTCGGCCTGTATGGGCTCATGTCTTATTCAGTGGCCCGCAGGACGCATGAGATCGGCATCATGGCGCCTCGGTGCTCGCGGCGGGCAGGCGCTGGCTGTGGTTTTCAAAGATAGTGTCTTACTGACGCTGTTCGGCGTCGCCATCGGCTTGCCGATCGTTTTCGTTGCGACCCGGTTGGTTGAGCGCTTCTGTTTGGTGTCAGGCCTTTCGATCCGCCAACGGTTGGTATGGCAGTTGTTATCCTGGTCGGAGTCTCGGTGATCGCTGCATACCGCCCCGCTCACCGCGCCTCTCTCGTCGCCCCGGCCATGGCGCTGAGGGAGGAGGGTTGGCATGGGTTACAGACGCCGTGCACGAAGCGTCGCGCGCGCCAACCCAGAGCGCCACGCAATAGCATGCCCTGCATTCAGACCCGTTCCAGTTCTGGGTCTTCAGCGATATGGGGGAGACGTTGACCCAAGTAGGGAAGAGTGGGGAGACAGTGCTAGGTTCTCAGTAGATGGTAAGCGGGTGACGTCAGAAGTCTGCAGGCGAGGCAATAGAGCTGGGTCCCGTTCGAGGAGAACTGGCACCAGTTCGAGCGCAAATATGGGTTCTCCGTCCGGGTGTTGTAAGGCCTCTCGACGCCGGCGTCGAGTAAGCTCCAGGGGGCACCGCCCACGCCCCAAGACCAGTACCCAATGCCCAAGCAAGCGAGGAGGTTCTGTTCGGTACTCTCAGGAGTCCGAATACCCTGCCAGGGCTTCCTTTTGACAATCGGGCTAAAAATTGGCCTTTTAGCGGTAAGCTGCATCTGTAGAGAAGGGCAACATTACAGCGAGGGTCCGATGTCTCTTCCTTTTCAATTCATACGAAACTACCAGCGGAGCATCTCGGCTTTTTGTTTTCTAATCTCCTTTCTGGCGGCGCCACTGTACGCCGGGCTCCTCGATTGGACACGTATTGGTCCCGAGGGCGGCTTGGTACGGGCGATCTGGGATTTCCAGGCCCCTCCGGGTGTCTCCTTCGTTACGGCCGGCGGCGGTTCGCTCTGGAAGACGACCGATGGTGGGAATTCCTGGCACGAATCGTCCACGGGGTTGCCACGTGGGGGCGTCCGATTGGCGGGCAGCCGCTCAGATTCTCAGTTCTTCTATGCGCTGAGTAACGGATTGTACAAGACACTGAATGGCGGCAATTCCTGGAAACAGATTACGAGTCTTCCATCGGATTCCGCAGGACGTTCCTCGGTTGCCTTGATGGCGGTGCACCCGGACAACCCCGCAACCGCGTACGTGCTTGTCAGCTACGAGGTCCATGAGATTTGGGTCACAGAGGACCGCGGTGAGAGTTGGCGCTCGCTTCCTATCCCTGAAGAGTATTTCGCGGGCAGAAGCATCGGTCGCCTGTCGATCGATCCAGGCGAGCCTCATTCTCTCTATGTCCAGATATCGAATTGGCAGTCTTCAACCACCATCAAGAGCGACGACGGAGGTACCACCTGGTCGCCAATCACAGGTGGCATCCCCTTCGTATGGGTGGACGACACGACTGGCAAGACTGTCCGAGTCGACCCTGCCACGATTGTCCTTCCCCTGAATTCTAAGGATTTCGGCACTCCGTTTTTTGTCGACCCATTTCATCTTCGCCGTGTGTACCACCTGGCCATAGCCGAATCCGAGCTCCGGCTCCATGTGAGCGACGATGCTGGGGACCACTGGAGCTGGAAAACTGTCCCGAATGACGTCAACGGGGTGATCATTTCGGGATCTGACCTATTGTACTTGACGACCAACGCGCACGGCGTCTTGCGAAGCACGGACGGTGGGGCCACACTGTCGCCTGCCAATACAGGTCTGATTTCTTCAGATATTCGCTCCGTACACGCTTTTACAGACCTGCCGAACCTCGTATACATTCGGACAGGGGCAGGTATCTACAGAAGTGAAGACCGCGGAGCCTCATGGCAATTTCTTGGCGAAAATGCCGCCTATTCCGTTGCCGTCGACCCGACAAACTCACTCATCCAATTCGGGTGGAAAGGAGACCAGCCCGTTCGTACTACGGACGGCGGCAAAACCTGGGTGGCGATTGACCTCCCCGCTGCATTTGACTACCGTTACAGTCCTTCTGCTTCCGGGACCGTGTATGCGATCGCCGGGCTGCGCGGCTATAAGAGCACAAACCACGGCGCCACCTGGCGGGAGTTATCGAACATCCCCGAGCCTGGCGTCGTTAGACTCGCGGTAAGTCCGACCAACCCGGATATTCTTTTCGTAGCGACGGTACACGGCGACTATCCTGTTGGCTACACCGGTTTTCACCGCAGCACAGATGGGGGCGAGACGTGGAAGACACTTGATGATTCACTCCCCTCCGTGGTTGCCGTTGGTGGGGGAAACTCTCCGGCCGTCCTGCGTTCGTCCAGCTCGCTGGAAATGGAAAAGAGTACCGATCTGGGAGAAACCTGGACGAGAAACAGCCTGACTCTTAATGACCTGCATCTCTCCAGTATGGTGGTCGATCCGTTGAACGTGAATCGGATTTTCGCTCTGGACAAGGATGGAACCGGCTATGAAACAACAAACGGAGGGCTGTCCTGGCGCCAGGTGGGGCCTAAAGGCTCCGCCGCAAACTCAGTCTATTCGAACCCGCTTCAAGCTGTTTTCAGGCCTACTCGAACGCAGCTCTACTTTTGGGATGAAGGCTCCGTCTTCACGCTTGAAGCTCCGGTCACCCGTGATCGCTATTTCCCACACCTGGCCGACGGCCTCGAGGCGGAGGATCAGATTTCGACCTCGCTCGCGTTCGTCAACACCGGCGCAGACTGCGATCTCGACCTGTATTTCCTCGATGACAATGGCGACCCGATGGTCGTCAGCCTCGCTGGAATAGGGCAGGCGGCCGACTTCCATTTGAGGTTGAAGGCAGGCGCTTCACTGCGGACAGAAACGTCGGGACAAGGCGCGCTGAGAACCGGTTACCTGCGCTGGCGTGGAGGGCCGAGGGTGACAGGAAGCGCACTTTTCAAGTATTGGCGCGCCGGCGAGGCCCAGTACCAGGTGGAAGTCCCGGAGGCGCTGCCTGCAACCCGCAGTTCGGTCCTTGTCCGCAATGACTCAAACTACGAGGTTGGGCTTGCGCTGCTCAACCCGGGTAATACTTCATCCCACGTGAACCTCGACTTGTACGACCGGTTCTACAGCTTGATTGAGAGCCGGTCCGTTGAATTAAGGCCCGGCTGGCGCATCTCGCAGTACGCCTCCGAACTCTTCGCCAGCCTAAAGACGCTTGAGGAGGGATTAATCGTTGTTCGGAGCACCCAGCCGCTCCTGGGGCTGTCGCTTCTCGAATACAACGAGATCTCGGACAAATCGGGGAGACTGCAGACCAGGATAAGTGCCCTCCCAGTGATTCCCGACGACCCGGACGTCAGGGGCTACCGGGATTCAATCATCGGTAAGCGCCGGCTACTCTTTCCGCAATTTGCCGACGGCGTGGTGGGTTCGGACCAGATGCGCTCCGAGATTCAGCTGATCAACATGGGGCAGAGTCTCGGGTTCGTGCAAGCGACAGTCACAATCAGCTTTCGCGACTCGCTGAACCGACCGATTGAAGTCGAACTGGCGGGCCTGGGACGAGGAGCAACGTTTAGCTTCGCTCTGCCCGGGGGCCACGTTCGAACGCTCCTCACCCGCGGATCCGGCCCGCTCAAAGTCGGATATGTCAGCATCGAGGGGAGCACACACTTGGCGGGCGTTCTTACCTGTGGTGCGAACCGGGACGGCGAGGTGCTTTACCGGGTGGGAATAGAGCCTCCGCCTTTCATGCAGCGCTTCAGCTTCCCGTTCTTATCGGGGAGTGATGAGACGGCGGCCCTGGCGATGTGGAGTGACGATTACGACGACAGTTACCCTACGGTCTACCTCTTCGATGAAACCGGAAAACTCGTTGAAACAAAGTCGATGGCCAACGTTGACCCGGAATTCACCGGTTCAGGACAGACGGCCAAGTATGCGACCGAATACTTCGAGCGGGTTGCTGGCGGCCAAGTGACGAGCGGCCTGATCTCAATCGAGTCTGAATCTGTGATTGCTGCGCTCGGTCTCCGCCAATGGAGCTTGACCGACTTGGCAAACGAGTTGAGGTTAATGCTCACTTCGCTCCCCGTGGCTCCGGGCATTCCGGGGTTAGAATAGACGAGGGTTCGCTCCCCGTAGACGCGTCTGTCGGGTCAGATTCAGGGGAGGCGGTTCTAGCTGGTTTGACTGAAGGAACCGCCTCTCACCCACTCCTGGCCTCGATAAGCCTGCGCGCCTCTCACCTCGACCCTCGAGAACACCTATCTCGCGGGTGTCGCCACCCGTTCCCAGCGCACATTGCCTTGTTCGGCTTTTGACCAGACGATGGTCTGAACCACACCGACAAGATCGCCCATTGGAACAAATCCAAAGTACCGGCTGTCCGCAGAATCGTACCGGTTGTCACCCAGGAGAAAAACCGCAGAGAGCGGGACCGTGACCGAGATATCAGTCATATTAGGTGGCAGGTCCGCATTCTTTCCACCCCAGAACCCCGGGTCGTTTTCGAAAGGGCGGCCGTTTATCAAGACTCTCTCTTCAGAGATCTCAATCCGCTCCCCTGGCAGTCCTATGAGTCGCTTCACCTGAATCACGTCTCTGAAGTTCGGTACCCGAAAGACGGCAAGGTCTCCTCTTTTAGGCTCTCTGAAATGATATGTCAGCTTGTTGACCAAAACTCGATCGCCGCTAAGAATCGTCGGCTGCATCCCGACCGTGGGCACTCGATAGTAGCCGAACACCGTGGACCCAACGGTTAGTGCAGGCTGGAGGAGGCCCAAGCCCAGCAGGACAACAAGATAGACCACCACCCGGTTGAAGTGACGGAGAGGGTATGGCTCTTGAGCGGACCTTGCTGTTCTCATGCTGTCAACGATGACCAGGATCCGAATGACTACAAGAAACAGTAGACCGGCTAGCAAGCCGAATCTCGGCGCCGGAATTGCGAGGCCCATTATGACGGCAAGCATAAAGCCGAGTTCGACTGCGGCATAAGAAACGGCTGCTCTCTTGAGGTTTCCGCCGTACAGGTGGCCTAAGCCAGGCTGGACGAGACTTAGAAAGCCTGCTAACCAGGGCAGCCTGTCCTTTCCAATCCTTTCACTCATTATGAACGCCTCCTTTTGATCGATAGGTACGGCTTCGGTCATCCACGGCTCCATGGAAGATATCAGGGCTCGTCAAGGGCTTCGGTCCTCAGGTCGTGCAGTGCCTGGCCTGCGTCCTCACCGACCCTGACTCAAGTATGAAAACGCGATAGTAGTGTGCGATGTGAGTGTAAAGAACCCGAATGTCATGTTTGAACTCGGCCTGCGTCTGGCATTCGACAAGCCGGCGATCATCGTGAAAGACGACAATACCTCCTATTCCTTCGATACGGCCCCGATTGAGTGCGTATTCCGGCTGATTCTGACCACTGATTCCAATCGAAGTTGGACCAGTTTTCCGGGCTTCCCTGAATGCTGGTCAAGATGCCGGAATCGGTGGTCAACATGCGCCGGAACACTGGTCAAGATCCCCGGAATGGTGGTCAACATCCCCGGAATCGGCCAAATCGACGGAGAAGCGCGTGGGACAACCGCTGGTAATATGACCTCCAGAAGGTTTCTTGGTTCGGGAGGGTCGGAGCCACGGGTGTGCTGAAGCCCGGGATTTCTTCCTTTATTCTTGCCACAGCGGCTGATCGTTGAGGCGGATGACGAGATCGGTGTACACCATTCCTTTACGGATCTTGACCGGGAACGTCTCCGGCGAGAGAGGCGGTTGTCCCTCGACCTGGTCGGCTGCTGTGACCTGCAGTTCGAGCTGACCAGCCGGCAGATCCAGAATCGCGAACCGGCCTTCCGGGTCGGACAAGCTCCGGGTAATCGAGAAGGGCTCCTCGGGATTTTCGTTCATGAGCTGAAGGAGGGCCCGCTTGACCGGGCGCCCGTCGCGGTGGAGAATCCAACCGCTTATGCCGCCATCCGGCTCCTGGAGCTTGATGAGTAGATCCTGCTTCAAAGCCTCAGCGGCCAGTCGCAGGCCGCGCGTCACGTATCCCGGGCAGCTGGCCTCGACGAACACCTGCGCTGTGCAGCCGGTATTCATGGAGAAGCGGCCATCCGAGTCCGTTCGGGTAAAGCCGCCATTCGCGCCGCGACAGCCGGCAACAACCAGTGCCCGCGGAATCGGGCGCCCGGTCTGCGACATGACAACGCCCGAAATGACAGGTCCGTCCTCCAAAGTGACGTCCGCCTTCCCGCCCTTGGGATTGCCGCTAACGTTGGCTGAGCGATAGCCGATGGCCCTGACTTCCCAGTCGAGTGACGTGAGTTGGGGCGTGAGGGGTACGTCGATCAACCCCGATTCATCTCCGAAGCCGACCATTTGACTGGGTCTGGCGGCGCTCACGTACGCTCGAGGGTACTTGACCGGCTCCCCTTGCCGGTTCTTGACGGTAATAAAGAAAGTCGGGAAGTTTTCGAGCTGGAGATCTGCCTTGTTCTCCCCGGCTTCAAGCTCCATTTGGCTCGTTTTGAACGAGTATCCCGGCGCTCGGACAGTCAATATGCAGCGACCAGTCGACAGATTAGTGAGCAGATAATCACCATTCTTGCCTGACGAGCCAGAACTGAAGCTGGACGTATATTGCTTCGCCGCGTTGTCCTGAGATCGGAACCCGATTTTCGCGTTGGGAACCGGGCCCCCCTGGGTGTCGGTGACCCGCCCGGATAGGCTTGCTTCCGCTCGCATCAGGATCAAGTTTCTCTCGACCGACCCCGTCTCTCCCTGCAGATCGAGCGACACGCGCCCGGGCGTGTAGCCTTCTTTTTCGGCCGTTAGGGATGCCAGAGCAGCGACGGGCTGAATGCCTAACTGGTAGTAACCTTGTGCATCAGTCAGCGCCTCGGCGATCGCCGGGGGATTCAGCTCGAGCTGCTCGTGGAGCGCCAGCTGAACCCGGGTACCGGGAATCCCCTCTCCCTGGGTGTTCATGACCCGCCCCTTGACCGCCAGTTCGACTGCCAGAGCCTGCTTCTTTATCGAGACCGGCAGATCGGCAAGCGGAAGATAAGATGGCGGCGAGTGTGGGAGAGCAGGAGTTCGCGATGGCAGGCTGGTTCTCGCCTGCCCGCTCGTCCCATTAGACCGGAAGCCGCGGAACGATTTCCTCAGACCGGGACTTACAAGCAGTAGAAGGATAACTGCGAGAAAGACAACCAGGAGCAGTACGACGGCTTTGCGCTTGGATCGCATGGGTTTCTCCGGAAGCCCGGTATTGTATGCGGATAATGTTATCAGGAACCGTAGGCGATCAGGCCCGCGTTGAGCTGGCATTCAAACAGTCGGAGATTGACGATGTCCTGAAATCCCTGCTTGTTCTGGACCTGGGAAAGGGAAAGATCGGTGCCGTGACGTACGACTCGTCAGTCCCCGGCTCGGTCCGGCTCGGTGAGATCCCGTTTGCGGTTGAAGGGCATGAGCGGCAGGGGCTGGAAAGAGTGCTCAGTCAACTGCAGGGTGTTCGAGTGGCTGTCAGCACAGCCAGCGCCCATATTCAGGGATCCGTGTTGACTGTCGGGACTCCCGCCCGGACCGACCCGGATGATCCGAGCCGCATAGAGACGCTGGAAGAGGATTCGGTCCTGGTGATTGCCTCTGAAGACGGGACCATCAACCGCATCCCGTTTGTGAATCTCCGCTCGATTCAGCTCCTGGACGAACAATCACGGACCGCGCTCTCGCGCTTTCTCCGTGCCAAGGTCGACGATCGGCGGCGCGATGGCAAGAAGCTGGTTATCACGTCGGATGGACTGGGTGAACGCTCCCTGATGGTCGGATACTCGCTGGCGGCTCCCATCTGGAAGACCACCTATCGCGTGGTCATGCGGGAATTGCAGACAACCTGCATCTCTACCCGCAAAATTATGAGCCGGGCGTCGGCTATGGTAGCGGGTCGGCTTCCGGCACTGGGGCTGGCGTCGGTGTCCCAGGGGGTATGGTAGGCGGTGTCCCGGGTGGCGTTGTGGGTGGTGTATTGGGCGGAGTGCCGAGGGCGGCTGTCGCACCATTCGCCACATCGATGAGCGACTTGATCGCCGAGCAGCAGGCGGGGATTGAACAGAAGGCAACCGGCAAAGAGGTCGGGGATCTTTTTGAGTATAAGATCGACCAGCCGGTCAGCCTGGCCAGGAATACTTCGGCGCTTATTCCCATCCTGCAAACCGAAATGGAAGCCGAGCGGGTTTCGATCTACCGCATGGGTCAGGATACCGACCGGCCCCGTTCCGCCCTGGCTCTCAAGAACAACTCGGCGCTCACCCTCGAGGCGGGATCCCTGACTGTCCTTGACGGGGACACCTATGCAGGAGAAGCTTTGATTGAAAGGCTGAAACCCCAAGAACGACGGTTCATCTCTTTCGGCCTCGATCTGGGCACGCTCGTCAATAGCGACGCTAACGAACGCCGCCAACCGGTTTTCCTTGTCCGAGTCAAAGGCGGAGCGCTTCAGGCCCATCACTACCGGGACCGACTCCGGACGTACGAGATCAGGAATCAGACGAATAAATGCTCCGTGCTCTATATCGAGCATTCCCGAGAAGCCGGTTGGACGCTGGCCAAGGAAACTCAGTCTCCGGCCGAGACAGCCGTCGGCCACTACCGGTTTCGTGTTGACCTTGCGCCGAGCGCTTCTTCTCGGTTGACTGTGACCGATCGGCAGACGCTTATGGATACGATCGAGGTTGCCAATTTCGGTCCCGATCAGATGAGCCTGTTCCTGTCTCAGCGCCAGGTTGACGAAGCGACAAGAGTTAAGCTGACCAGGCTGTTGGAGGCGAAACAGAAAATCAGCGACGTCCAGGCGCGCGTCAGGAGAGTCGAGGCGAGCGTCCGGGAGATATCGGAGGACCAGCAACGGCTGCGCGATAACCTGAAAGCGTTGGAAGGAACCAAGGAGGCACGCCAACTGATCAGCCGGTACATTGCCAAAGTCGAACAGCAGGAGGACGAACTCGAGAACGTCTGCAAGCAGAAATCGACGCTCGAGGTCGAGCTTAACGGGAGGCAGAAAGAGCTGCAACAAGCGATCGAGGCGTTTGGGGTTGAGCGTAGGTGACAAACAAGCAAGTGTTGGCACCTCCGGGGTCCGGCCTCAGATCGTTTGATCGATACGCGCTTACGCTCCCGGCTTCTGAGACCCCCTGAATTCGATGGAATCCCGCACTGAAGTGCCCGACCGGATGAGTCGCAGAACCGGCGGGCCGGACGAAAAACCCCGAGCCACGCGGCTTTCGGTGCCAGAAGTAAATATTTCCCAAATACGACACAAGGCACTGCCTCCGGCCTGCCCCAGCCAGGCTAGCGGTTTGTTGCTTTACCTTGTCCTTTGATTTTCCGGGTTTTTGGGTTGCCGAGGAATATCTGGCGCACCAGGTCCGCTGGGATGCCAGCCATGTGTGGATCGCAGTGAACAAGTATCGCGGAGCGACATGACGCAGTCGCAGCGATAACGCTGTCCACCAGCGGAAGACGGGTTTCGGCTACCTCACGGAGCTCGATCGCCCGTTCTGCGACTGTCCTGTCCACCTCGAGACTGATCGTCAGTTCGTCACAGTAGACTTCAAAAGCTCTCTCAACCTCTTCGTGGTCGATCACGTCTGCCAAGAGCCGCGTTTTCAATTCCGGCAACGAGAGCACGCACAGGCCGATCTCGTTGCCCGGATCCGCCCACAGCTCATCCAACTTCTCAGCGTCAGACTCGCCGAAATAGTGCACAAGAAGAGCGGATGTGTCGAACACGTGGGTGATTTTGGTTCCCCGTTCCGTCACTCGGCCGACTCCTGTTCACGTTCCCGAATTAAGTTCTCGATCGGCTTGGCGTTGGACCTGAGATATTTGCGGCCGGCGGACCGCAAACTCGACGCTAGCGTGCCCCGTTCCGGCAACACTCTGACTTCAAGCACTCCTTCTCGGTCAGTCTGCCGCCATCTCAGCCGACTCCCCACACGAATCCCGGCTTTCCTCGCAACAAGGGCGGGCACAGTCACTTGATTCTTCCCGGTAACCTTGGTAACCATGGAATTATCCTATTACAAGGAGAGTACATAGGTCAAGGGTGCCAGCTCGCTCCATTGATGGCACCCAAAATCAAGGATTCTACATCTCCCCCTTGATTGCGGCGTACTCCACGAATCCAGCTGCATTTGCAGTAAAATGACCGCCTCGCTATGAAAAGACTGAGACGCGCCTTTGTCCTTGCACCGTCCCTGCTGCTTTTGTCGGCTTCCACGATCGTCTCGGCACAGGCAGTTCCCGAGACTTGGGAACTGGTCGTATGCGGCTGGGATGAGGTGTTCATCCTGGAATTCAGCGCCGGAAGGGACTCCCGGAAGGTCTGGAGTTGGCGTGCGGACCAGCCCAGCGGCCTGCCCGAGGCGTTCGGAGAGCTGTTCAAGACCACGGACGAATGTGAGCCAGTCGACAACGGCCGAAAGGTGCTGATCACGTCATCAGGTGGAGCTGTCGCACTGGTCGACCGGCAGCAGAACCGCGTTCTTTTCTACGGACGCGCGGCAAACGCTCACTCCGCGGATCTTTTGCCCGGCGGCAGGATCGCGGTCGCGGCATCCGTCGATCCGCAGGGACGCGGAGACCGCCTGGTGATTTTTGACCGCAGCGGCTCCGATCAGCCCCTCTGGACTGAGGCATTGCCATCCGGTCATGGGGTCGTGTGGGACGAAGAGCGAAAGCTCTTGTGGGCCCTGGCCGATGCAGACCTTCGTGTTTTTAGTCTGCGGGACTGGGATACGGCGATTCCGAAGCTCCGGCGTGTCGCCGTGATTGCATTGCCCGAGAACGGAGGGCACGATCTTCAGCCGGTCACCGGCTCTCCTCTTCTGAGTGTAACGACCACGAACCACAGCTGGCTTTTTGATCGCGATGCTCGCACGTTCGTTTTACACCCGAAGCTCGGCGATCGCCGTCATGTGAAGAGCATCAGCAAACACCCGGTGACCGGGCAGACAGTCTCCGTGCAGGCGGATGAGCCCAACTGGTGGACACAGTGCCTCCGCTTTCTTTATCCTGACCAGACCCTGTGCACGCCCGGCGAGCACTACTACAAAGCGCGCTGGAACATCCCTGCTGCCAGGCCGGTCGATGAGGTCGGCGACGGGCTTCTTTTGTTTCAAGCGAAGGAAGCCGAGCAGTTGCGCGATCGGATCCAGGACCACGACCCTGCCTTGCAGGTGCTGGTCGGGACGATTCGCAAACAAGCTGAGACAGCGCGCAAGGAAGGCCCGTGGAGCGTAACCTTCCGGAGGCCGCCTGGGCTCCAGTTGTCTCCGAACGACTTCTACAGCGAAGGACCGTACTGGTGGCCCGATCCCCAAAATCCGACCGGCCCACATATCCGGCGAGACGGCGAACGGAACCCGGATCGCTTCACCGCCAACGACGACGATTTGGCAAGCATGAGCCGGGCGGTGTTCAGGCTGGGACTTGCCGCGTACCTGCTGGACGACCGGGAATCGGCGAGGCGGGCGTCGGAAGTGCTTCGAGTGTGGTTTATCACGCGGGCCACTCGAATGAATACAAATCTGGAGTACGGACAGGCGATCAAGGGAGTCACGACAGGCCGGGGCATCGGGATCATCGACACGGTTCCACTGATCTGGGCGGTTCAGGGGCTACACTTTCTTGAGGCGAGCGGGCAGTGGCCACCGAGTGACGCCGCCGCTGTCCGTGACTGGTTCCGTGAATATCTCCGGTGGCTGACGACGAGCGGGAAGGGAATTGACGAGAAGATGAACGGGAACAACCATTCCACCTGGTGGTCAGCTCAAGTCGCCGCTTACAGCCTGTTCGTGGGCGACGTCCCCACGTTCGAGACGACCTGCCGGTTTTTCGAGGACTACCTGGTCCCCCACCAAATCCGCCCCGACGGCAGTTGTCCCCTGGAGGAAGCGAGGACCCGTTCGCTCAGCTACTCGGCGATGAACTTGAACGGTTTTGCCCTCCTGTGTCGAATGGCCGAAATCAGGGGGCGGGACCTGTGGCATTTCAGCGCGCCGACAGGGGCAGGCGTGCTGGACGCCGTCCGGTACCTCTACCCATACATCAAGGCGCCTGGAACCTGGCGGAAGCAACAGATCACGAAGTTCGATCCGGGGTCCGTCTACTTCTATGCCCTGGCCGGATTGGCGACGGGCAATTCCGAGTACCTCAGAGGATTCGAGTCGCTCACAGGGACGCCCGATGATCCTGCGCTTCTGACCCTGAGGCTCCTTCTCACCTGCGGCGCATCGCGCCCCTGAGGCGAGCGTCAGGATGCCCTGGTGTGAGACCGGACCTGGAGAGGGTCAACTCATTTCCGCGGCAGAACACTAAGACGCGCGGAGATCGCCGATCATTCGCATCAGGATCATGAAAGCGCGAGGCTTTTCTGTGATCGCCCGTACTTCATCCATGACGGTCGCAAAATCGGTTCTGCTCTTCGTGCGTAGATGAACCCCTCGAGGTCGGCCGCCAGGACCCTTCTGCAACCCGTGACGCTCGGCGTTTGGCGAAAAGGTAATTGAGTAGACTGGCCCCCTTTTTCCGGGACCTGGTGGCTAACCGCCCGGGTCCACCCTCGCTTTTGGCGGGGCCGCAACGACATGTTTCAGGCGTCTCGTGATGCTTGCCACCCTTCGCGCACATTCTTCCGGCCGAGTTTGGAGCAGGAAATGCGGACCGTCAACTTGTTCAACATTGAATTCAGCGAAATGGTCTCGGTTTGACCGGAGCCGTGTCTGAAGAATGCATTTGAGCGATCGCGTGTCGAAAGCAGCATGAGCATCCGGAGCCCGGGTCTGGGCGGTGAACGCTCCTTCGCTTTCTCGTCTACTAGGTTGAAATTGCTCGGGTCAATCGAGCGGCGGGATAGGAGGAGTGGTGTTCCCGGCTTTGCCGGCCTTCCAGGCGACGCTGATCTCATCCTTGCGGAGCGCCACCCACTCCAGGACCATGGATTCGGCGCGAGCAGGAAGGTCGCCTCGGATCACTTTGACCGGGTCGATTCCGATCAGGGCCATGTGACCCCGATACCTTGCAATGAGCCTCGGCACTGCTTCTGCGCCAACGTCGAATCTAATCTCGATTCCGTAAAACGCGCAAACCGCCGTGTCGAACGGTCCCTGAACAGGCGAAACGGTGCCCTGGACGACCTTCATACGTAGGTCGTCGACTTCCAGCCCGAATTCGGCCAAGAGTCTCGCGGCCTTCGAATGATGGGTGCGCAAAAGACCGAGCAGCAGGTGAGAGACGTCCACCGTTGAGCTCAAGAGACGGGTGGCTTCCTCCTCGGCATACGACAGGGCCGCCCTGGCAGGTTCAGCCAGCCCCATCTCAACAGACGTCGGCAATTTTTCTCTGGAACTGGCTACCGTTTCGATCTTTCGCTTGAGCGCTTCAACAGTGTGACCAGGCGCGAGGAGCGGCTCGACAAGCCAGGAGTTTTCCCAAAGCAGACCTATGAGCAGGTGCTCGGTGCTGATGGTGGCTCCTCCCAACCGGCTGGCCTCTTGCCGAGCGAAGAAGATAACGCGGCGAAATGGCTCGCTGTATCTGTGGAACACGGCGGCACTTAACCCTCCCTAATGTATCAACCATCCTGCGCTCATTCAATCCGGCAGTTATCACCGTTTGATGGTTTTGTCGATCTTCTAGAGCCTGAAACCCAGACGCCAGGCCCGCACACGCCATCTGATCGTCCGAGATGCAGTAACGGCGGGCTAATCAGGAGACCTTCTCGTTTTGTTGATCGGTGTTGATAGGAGGCCGATTTTGGCCAGTCTTGTGTTTCAGCGTCTGACGGTAAGTGATTGATTCTGAAGGTGGCGCACCCGGCCCGATTCGAACGGGCGACCTTCGGTTTCGTAGACCGGCGCTCTATCCATCTGAGCTACGGGTGCGCTCTATTGAGGATCGCGTTCTACAGTCTAGCAAAAGAATTTTTGCGAGTCGATGCCCGCGGCGGGGCAATCGAGTCAGTTCGAGACCAGGTAGGCTTGTTTGAGCGCCCCTAGAGACAGGGCGGTACGGGCGCAGACTCGACAGAAAGCGTTAAAATCCAGGCCCAGCCGGGTGTAACAACCCGAATCGATCTGGAAATTCATCCCCTCGCGGCCCAGGCCGATCCCGATTGTCTTCGCAACCAGGTTAGCGAGGGCTACCGCGTCCGTCATGGCGTTCGGGTCGGGTAGAGGCGCTTCGTGGTGATTGCCGATGGCTTCGGAGACGCTTTCCGGAAATCCCCAGTAGGTGGCCATCGCGGCACCGACTTCGGCGTGATTGCACCCGAACTTGCGACGTTCCGCCTCTGCGAACGTGATGTCCTGCCGTTGGCACAGGATGTCCAGTTCCTCGGAGCGCGCGTCAAAGTATTTCACCATCAGCATCTTACCGATGTCGTGAATGAGCGCAGCGACTGAGGCAATGCGGGGAATTTCCTTCCTCGGGTTCTCGCGGATCACTTCGATAACCGCGAGCGAACCAATAGTCCCATGCAGCCACACTTCGTCGCCTTTCAGACCGTAGAGGGGAGCATCGAGACGGGATCGGCGAAAGTTGTCAGTGAGCAGGACGTCGAGGATCGGGGCGACACCGAATCGCAGGACCGCTTCTTCTGCGGTCTCCATGGGATAGCGGCCGGCGTAAAGGGGAGAGTTCAGGACGGCGACAATCCGGGAGGCGACGGCTCCATCCTGGCGAAGGAGCCTGGTAATCTCGGCCGTCGGAGTTTCGCCCCCACGGTGAAGGCTTGCGAGCAGAGCTTGCGCCAGCGCAGGCAACGGCTCCAGCTGGCGTATACCTCCCAGCACTCTCTCCGGAATCATGGCTCGATCTCCGTACAGGGCCCCATCCTGACTTCGACGGCTGACTGTCCCAAAGGACGGCTGAAGAATAAGTGAGGATAGCCGGGCTGTCAAGGACCCGCGGATAAGCGACCCGCGGATAAACGCTTATACCACACGGATCGCGCGGACCGATCCAAGCTATCCGCATAGTTTCCGCGTCCGACCCCTTTTGGGGGCGGAAAATGCTAAACTGCGGCGCTATGCACCGGTCCGAGCGGCTGCTGAACCTCATCCTCGTCATGGTCGTCACGGCCGGGTTGGGTTTTCATGCCGGTTGGGCGCTGGCCCCGTTGCTGGCTCTCTTCCTCTGGGGTTACATCGGTCAGGCGGACGCGGGTCTGGTCCGGGCCCTGAGGAGCTGGGTGGGCCGTTCTCTCGTCCGAAGTGCGTTGCCCTTGACTGCTCTCTGGGGTCTGTTTGCGGTCAGCCAGGCACTGGCGGGAACCTTATCGGTCAGGGCGCTTCTGACCGTCCTCCTGTACCTGCTCGCCCCCTGGGCCCTGGTTCAACTGCACGTCTGGCTCACGCGGGGTCGGGACGCCCGTCTGAACGTCCCACTGCTGCTCGCCATCGCGTGCCTCTGGCTTCCGATCGAGATCGGGCTCCTGCCCGCGTTGAAGCTCCCGTCCGAGCGGGGCGTCCCTGTCTCTCATCTGCTGGGGCTGGTCGCCGCACTGTACCTTTTTCAGGTGGTCGCCCGGCTGGAAGGAATGGGCTACACGTTCCGTCTCGGCGCGCGGGATTGGTCGGCGAGCACGGTTTACTTCGCCGTGTTCGCTGCCGTGATCGGCGTGCCGCTGGCGGTCTCACTCGACTTCATAACTTCGTCTACTCAGGTTCAGGCTGTCTGGAATTGGCCTTTGCTTGGACTGTTCATTTTCTTCTTCATTGCGGTTCCCGAAGAAATCCTCTTTCGAGGGATCCTGCACAACCTCCTGCAAAGGCGGCTGGGCGGCCGCGTCTGGCCGGCCCTGATCGTCTCTTCGGTGATCTTCGGGTTGGCGCATTCGAATAATTCCGATCCGCCTTATGTCCCCATTCATCTGCCGTTCCTCGGCGAAGTCCTGTTTCCGTGGGTCTACGTGCTGCTGGCTTC
>Ga0105104_10000111_pt1 | contig 56318 bp, 57 predicted proteins | sample PPLLaktember2015_3_FD_87034 | JGI IMG/M metagenome (GOLD analysis project Ga0105104, IMG submission 87034) | Freshwater sediment microbial communities from Prairie Pothole Lake near Jamestown, North Dakota, USA - PPLs Lake P7 Core (6) Depth... | ecosystem: Environmental > Aquatic > Freshwater >... | reverse complement strand
GCCGCACCCGGACATCTTCGCCGCGGCGCTCGATCGGGTCCCGCGGCGCGAGAGGCCAGGGTCCTGGGTGGTGGGCGATTCACCGTGGGACGCGCTCGCCGCGTCGCGCCTCGGGCTCCCGACGGTGGGCTTCCGCTCCGGAGCTTTTCCCGAGAGCGACCTCCGGTCCGCCGGCGTGCGGATGCTGTTCGACGGTCCGGCGGACCTGCTGGCCCACCTCGACCGGTCCCCCTTCGAGGACCGCCGCTAGGACTTCGCCGGTGTGGCCTGGAACAGGCCGTTGAACTCGGTCAGCGCCTTGTTGATCCGTCCCTTGAGATCGTTGGAGAGCTCCTTCTTCTCCCGGATCTCCTGGGGAATCTGCGGATACTTCGAGTGGACGAACTCGATGAGCTCCTTCGCGAACCGCTGGACGTCCGGAGTTGGAATGTCGCGGAGCCAGCCGCGCCTCTTCTCGTCGTCGCGATTGGTGGCGGCGTAGATCTGGAGGACCTGGTCCTCCTGCGGCATCGGCTCGTACTGGCCCTGCTTGAGGATCTCCACCAGGCGCTCGCCGTTGGCCAGCGTCTCCTGGGTGGCCTTGTCCAGGTCGGAGCCGAACTGGGCGAACGCCGCCAGCTCGCGGTACTGCGCCAGCGCGAGCTTCATGCCGCCGGCGACCTGCTTCATGGCCTTGATCTGCGCGGCCGAGCCCACCCGGCTCACCGAGAGGCCCACGTTGATGGCCGGGCGGACGCCCGCGTAGAACAGGTCGGTCTCGAGGAAGATCTGCCCGTCGGTGATCGAGATGACGTTGGTCGGGATGTACGCCGACACGTCACCGGCCTGGGTCTCGATGATCGGGAGCGCCGTGAGCGAGCCCCCGCCCTCGGCATCGGACAGCTTGGCGGCGCGCTCCAGGAGACGACTGTGGATGTAGAACACGTCGCCCGGGTACGCCTCGCGGCCTGGGGGCCGGCGGAGGAGCAGCGAGAGCTGCCGGTACGCGACCGCCTGCTTCGACAGGTCGTCGTAGATGATGACGGCGTGCATCTTGTTGTCGCGGAAGTACTCGCCCATGGTGCAGCCGGTGTACGGCGCGAAGAACTGCATCGGCGCCGAGTCCGAGGCGTTGGCCGCGACCACTGTCGTGTACTCCATGGCCCCGAACCGGCTCAGCTTCTCCACCACCTGCGCCACGGTGGACTGCTTCTGACCGATCGCGACGTAGATGCAGAAGAGGTTCTTGCCCTTCTGGTTGATGATGGTGTCGATCGCCACCGCGGTCTTGCCGGTCTGCCGGTCGCCGATGATGAGCTCGCGCTGACCACGCCCGATCGGCACCAGCGCGTCGAGCGCCTTGATCCCGGTCTCCATCGGCTCGTGGACGCTCTTCCGCTTCACGATGCCGGGGGCCTTGATCTCCAGGCGGCGGGTCTCGGTGGCGTTGAGCGGGCCCTTGCCGTCGATCGGCTCGCCGAGCGCGTTCACCACCCGGCCGAGCAGCGCCTTCCCCACCGGGACCGAGGCGATCTGCTGGGTACGGCGGACGGTGTCACCTTCGCGGATCTCGCTGAATCCGCCCATGATCGCGACGCCGACGTTGTCCTCCTCGAGGTTCAACACGAGGCCCTTCACCCCGCTCTTGAACTCGACCAGCTCGCCGGAGAGGACGCCCTCCAGGCCGTAGACGCGGGCGATGCCGTCGCCTTGGCTGAGGACGGTCCCGGTCTCGGCAACGGTGACCTTCTTGCCGTACTCCTGGATCTGCTCACGAAGGATTCTGCTGATCTCGTCGGCGCGGATGTCCATGGTTTCGTCTGTCGGGGCCGGGAGCGCTTCGGGGACGTGGGCAGGAGCCGCTGCGGCGAGGTCCTGTCCCGGCGTGCACGTCGCCCGGGGTTGCTGAGCCCGTAGGGGCGCGGGGGCTCTACCATCGGTGTGCAGCGCTCGCAACGGCAGAGGATGCGGGTGGACGGGGCCTCCCGGGCGCGCGACCTGCCGCTGTTCTCGCGCCGAGTTGAGTGCCTCGGCCCGGCGGGCGCCAGGCTTCCAGCTTGCGAGGGCCGGCGCGACCGCGTCCGCGCGAGGAGGCACGGCGACCCGTCAATGCAGGGCGGCGCCTGCCTGCACGCCGGACGTCATGGGCACGAAACCGACGGGGCGCCCTCCGCGGCATGCTCCGGACATCCCCGCGCCGGAAGACCCCCTCCGGGACGTCCCCGCAGGGCTCCCCCGCAGGTGCCAGACACCTCGTGAGGCGGACCTCGTGGGGCCTCACCATGGTGATGCGGCTCATCGACGCTCAGTTCCCCGAGTACCAGCGCGGGGGCATCTCCTCTCGGGGAGCTCGTCCAAGCCCTCGTCATCTCGAATGAAATCGAGGGCGCAAGCCGAGCAGAGACCCGCTTCGAGGTGACCCGACAGGAGCCGAGCTCCGGCTCGAGGCCCGGCGCCCGTCGTCGATGGCCGAACCGGGGAACTACCTCGGCAGGGTCAAGCGGACGGAGAAGTTGTACCCCACCGAGACCGGGTGGCCCTGGTAGGAGACGGGCTGGAACCGCTGGGTCTGGAGGTGCTCGACCACTGCCTCGTCCATGAAGGGTAGCGGCTTGATCACCTTGCACCGCTCCACTGCCCCCTCGGCGGTGATGACGCAGCGGACGATGCTCACCCCCTCCACCCGGGCCGCGATCGCCTCGCGGCTGTAGGTGATGGGCCGCCCGGACTGGAGGAGCACCGGACGGGTCATGCCTTCGCCGAACGGCACCACGTCGCGGGGCGCCTCCGCCGCCGGAGCCGCGGGCGCCTGCGCCGGCTTCGTCGCGGTGGAGCCGACGGAGGCCGGCTGTGCCTGGGGCTGGGTCGACGCACCGCGAGCCACCGCCGCCGCGGCGCCCGCCTCGGCACGGACCGCCACCGGGGCCGCCTTGCCCTCGTCGCGCTCACGCTCCTCCTCGCGCTTGGTGAGCGGCACCGGCTTCTCGACGCGCATCACGACCTTCTTCTGCAGCTTGGCGTTCACGACCACGTCGCCCGAGCCGCCGGAGGTGATGGCTTGCGTCGGATATCCATCGAGCGCCAGCACCATCTCGGCGTTGGCCATTCCGTCGGCGCCGGCCGGGAGCTCGAAGACAGTGGGAGTCGTCCCCATGTCGTGACGTCCGATGAAGACGTGCGCCCCGGCCGGCTCGGTGGAGACGTGGAAGCGCACCATCTTCTTCTCGGGTGCCGGAGCCGGCTCGGGCGGCTTCGGCGCGGCGACCACCGGAGCCGGAACGGGCGCCGGCTGCGGCGGCGGGGTGGTCACCACCTGGGCCTGCTCTCCCTTGGGCAGGAGCAGCCACACCACCACGAATCCGAGGAGGACCGCGCTGACGAAGAGCAGCGCCGGAAGGAGCCTGCCGCCCTTCCTCGGCTCGCCCGCGTCCTCGATCTCGATCTCCCGGTCGACCTGTGCGCGGGGCGCGGTGACTGGGCCCGAGATGTTGCGCGCGTGAAGCCCGGACGTGGACATCGGACCCGACCCGGCCCGCGCGTGGATCCCCGAGGTGGACATCGGACCCGAGCCGGTGGTCGTGCGCCGCTCGGGGAAGATGCTGCTCATCCCGGTGAGCAGCGCGGCCTCGCGCAGCGCCTCGAGCACCTCGTCCATCGACTGATAACGCGCCGTCGGGTCCTTCTGGAGGCAGCGCAGCACCACCGCCTCCACCTCCGGCGGAACCTCGGCGGCGGGATTCAGATCCCGCACCGGCCGGGGCAGCTCCTTCATGTGCTGGAAGATGACCTCGAGGTAGTCCTTGCCCTGGAACGGCGGACGGCCGGCGAGCATCTGGTAGACGAGGATGCCCAGCGAGTAGACGTCACTCCGCGGGTCCGCCACGTTCCGGGCCTGCTCCGGCGCCATGTACTGCGGGCTGCCCAGGAAGACCCCGTTCTGGGTGACCTCGGGATCGCCGGCCTGGCCATCGGTCGCGAGGAACGACTTCACCAGCCCGAAGTCGAGGACCTTGACCATGTCGTGGTCGGCCTCGTTCAGGAGCATCACGTTGGCCGGCTTGAGGTCACGGTGGATGACGCCCAGCTTGTGCGCCTCGCGCAGCGAGCGGCAGATCTGCTGGGCGATGTCGAGCACCCGCCGCCAGGGAAGGGTCTTCTCGTGCGCCAGCACCTCGGCCAGCGTCTGCCCCTCCATGTACTCCATGGCGATGAAGTAGATGCCGTCCTCGGTCTGCCCGTAGTCGATGACGGTGACCGTGTTCGGATGGCGGAGCTTCGAGGTGAGGCTGGCCTCGAGAAAGAAGCGCCGCTTGAACGCCGGATCCTTCTCCGCCGGGAAGTTCGGGTTGAGGATCTTCAGCGCCACCACGCGGTCGAGCGGAGTCTGCACCGCCTTGTAGACCTTCCCCATTCCGCCGGAGCCCAGCGGCGACAGGATGCGGAAGCGGTCGTTCAGGATGCGGCCGATCAGCGGATCGGCGGCACCGACGACGGATGGAACAGGGCCTTGGGGATCGCCCTCGAGCATGCGCACGGGCTCCGGGGAGGAGATGAGCGGACTGCTCGGGTGATGAAACCACAAACTCGCGCGCTGCCGGCAAGCGTCCGGAGCAGGAAACGCGCTGCCTACATCCGCGCCGATCTAGCTCTGAAGTGCGCGCTTCAGGTCGTCGAGCTGGCTGCGCAGCGTTCCGTCGAACACCACCGAGCCGACCTGGGTGCTCACCCCGCCCAGGACCTCCTGATCCACGCGGGTCTCGAGCACCACCTGCTTCTGCACGACCTGTGACAGTGTCGACTCGAGCTGTCGGATGGACTGGGGGTCGAGCGGAATGGCGCTCACCACGGTTCCCCGCACCCGCCCGGCCTTCTCGTCCGCCATGTCCCGGAAGAGCCGTGCGATGTCGGGGAGCATCGCGAGCCGGTGGCGGTCCACCAGCAGGCGAAGGAAGTTGCGCAGCATGGTCGACTCGACCTTCAGCAGCTGGCTCAGCCCATCCACCACTCCGTGCCGCTGTGCGCGGGAGTAGGCAGGATTCTCGATGACGTCGCCCAGCGCCGGATTCGACGCCACCAGCCCGGCCAGCGCGCTCAGCTGATCGGCGATGCCGACCACGTCGCCGGGAGCGCTCGCCTCGAGGAGCGCCCGGGCGTAACGGCGGGCGACGGACACGTTCACCATTTCGGACGGGGCCTCTAGCACCCGGGCCCGAGCCGTCGCAACGTCCATGCGCGCCCTTGCTCCCACCGCCACACGGCATGGGACGCTTTCGCCCTCTCCGCTATGCGCGAACCGGTGGTGGGCATCGACCTCGGGACCTCCACCAGCGCCGTGGCCACGGTGGAGAACGGCAAGCCTCGCCTGCTGACGAGCCGGGCTGGCCGCTCGCTGACCCCGTCTCTGGTGGGCTTCACGCCGGACGGAAAGCGGGTGATCGGCGAGGAGGCCCGGCTGCTCGCCATTTCCCGGCCGGCGGACGTGGCGGCCGCGACCAAGCGATTCATCGGGCGCCGCTGGAGCCCGAAGCTCGTGCACGAGGCGCGAACGCTCGTGCCCTACCCGGTGGTGGAGGGTCCGAACGGCGAGGTGCGAGCAAAGATCGCCGGACGCGTCCTCCCCCTCACCCAGATCTCGGCGATGGTGCTGGGCGAGCTGAAGCTCGACGCCGAGGCTCACTTCGGCCGTCCGGTGCACAAGTGCGTCATCACCGTGCCCGCCAACTTCGACGACAACCAGCGGGCGGCGACGAAGCAGGCGGCGGAGATCGCCGGCCTCCGGGTCCTGCGGATCGTCAATGAGCCCACCGCGGCGGCGGTGGCCTACGGCCTGACCTCGAAGTTCGAGGGAAAGGCGCTGGTGTTCGACCTCGGAGGCGGCACCTTCGACGTGTCGATCCTCGAGGTGGAATCGGGCGTCTTCCAGGTCCAGGCCACGGGCGGTGACCCGGTGCTGGGCGGCGAGGACTTCGATGCCGCGGTGGTGCAGTGGCTGCTGGAGCAGCTGCCGCTCGCCCAGCGCGAGGTGGCGGCGCACGACACCATCTCGCTCCAGCGCCTCAGGGTGGCCGCCGAGCAGGCCAAGCGCGATCTCTCGCAGAGCGACGAGGCGTACGTCACCGCCACCGGAATCGGCGACCACGAGCCCGGTGGCACCCTGATGGACCTCGACGTTCGGCTGTCCCGGGCCGAGTTCGAGCGCCAGGTGGAGCCGCTGGTCGTGCGCTCCCTGGACGTGACCAGGCAGATGATGGAGGAGGCAAGCTCCAGCCAGAAGGACATCCAGATCATCTTGCTGGTCGGGGGAATGACCCGCGTTCCGCTGATCCGGAAGCGCGTGGCCGAGCTGTTCGGGAAGCAGCCCGTGGTGGGTGTGAACCCGGACGAGGTCGTGGCGCTGGGCGCTGCGGTGCACGCTTCGGAGATCGTCGCGCAGCACGGGGAGACGCTGCTGATCGACGTCGCGAGCCATTCGCTTGGCGTCGGGGTGTACGGAGGCGGGGTCCGGAAGGTGGTCCGGAAGAACACCGCCATCCCGGCGGTGGCCCGCGAGGTGTTCCTCCCCTCGGCCGGGGGACAGAACAAGGCCCGCATCGTCATCTACCAGGGCGAATCGGATCAGGCCGAGGAGAACGTGAAGCTCGGCGAGGTGCTGCTCAGCGACCTCCGGGTGAAGTACCGGGCGGACACGCCGCTCGAGGTAACCTTCGAGCTGTCCAGCGAGGGGACGGTCAGCGTCCGCTGCATGGACCTGACCAGCGGACTCGCCGAGGCGCTGCGCATCACCCAGCGCACCGAGCTCTCGGCGGACGAGGTGACGGTGCTGCGCGCCGAGCAGGCTGCGTACCACGCCGACAAGGCGGACCCCGAGACGCGCGAGCTCGCGGAGTTCGAGACGCTGCTCGAGCAGGGGGACACCCTCCGCCGGGCGCTCGAGGCCGGCGCGCGGCGGAGCGACGACGAAAAGGAGCGCGCCGCGACGGTGAAGCTGGTGGACGATCTGCGTTCCCTGGTGCACATCGGGCGGACGGCGGCGCAGGCGAAGAACCGCCTGCAGATGAGCGACGTCGCCGTACGGCTCGGGACCCTGGTTGGCGAGGCGACCGCCGGTCGGGCTCCCTCGAGCGCCGCCCAGAACGCGGGCGAGGTCGCCTAGGAGCGGCTGCCGCAGTCGCCTCGTCCTCGCGCGCCCCTCGCCGCAGCCTGAGCCCGCGCTGCTCAGTGCACCGTGCGCTTCAGCGTGCTGAGCGTGCCGTGAGTCCGCTCGGCGTTGGGGAGGATGTTGCTCTCCACCCAGTTCCGGGTGTCTCCATCGAGCTCGTCCAGGTCACGGCGGTAGTCGTTGAGCCCGTGGTCCTCGCCTTCCTCGAGCGCCTGGAGGGCCGTCTTCTCGCCGAGGAGGTTTCCGCCGCCCTGGACCAGCTTGGCCCACACGCCCCACGCGCCCGAGCTCTGGTCGGGCGTGCCGCCGAGCTCGGTGATGCGGGCCCGCAGCAGCTGGATGCGCTGCTCGTGGTCCTGCTCACAGCTCTGCAGCTGGGAGCGGAGCGCCGGGTCGGTGATCTTGTCGAGCGCCTGCCGGTAGGTCTCCACGGCCGAGATCTCGCCGCGCAGGAAGGAGTTCAGCTTTCCGACCACCTCTTCGTTGGGAGTCGCCATCGCTTCGTCTCCTGGGGAAAGGGAGGCCCGAAGCTGCGCACCCCGGGTCCGGGGCGGAACTGTCGTGCATCGCACGCCAGCCCGGCCGCCCGCCAAGCTGAATGGCGTCCTGGCGGGGGCCTTCGGGATGTCCGGGCTCGGCGTCCTCCGGCCTTCGCAGCAGGGTCCGGAGATGAGTCAGGAGCCGGCAGGCCGGGAGGAGCCGGCCTCGCCCGCCTGGTTCTCGGCCTCGGGCTCCACGCCTCGGTCCTGCGGCTCCACGAGCCTCGAGAGCGTCTTCCGGTCCACCTCGAGCAGCCGTGCGGCCTCGCTCTTGTTCCCGCCCACCATCGTCAGCACGTGCTGCGCGTAGCGCCGGTTCAGCTCGGCGAGCGTGGGCATGTCCGACGCGAGGCCGGCGAGCTTCTTCGGCGCATCCCCGATGGGCTCGGGAAAGTCCGCGGGCCCGAGGACGCCGGTGGTGTTCAGCGCCAGCGCCCGGGCCACGATGTTCTCCAGCTGCCGCACGTTCCCCGGCCAGTCGTAGGCCACCAGCCGCGCCATCGCTTCCTGGGTCACCACCGGACGCGCACCGCCCCGGGCGTGAAGGCCCGCGAAGTGGTCCACCAGCGCCGGGATGTCCTCCCGCCTCTCCCGGAGGGGCGGCAGGTGGAGGTGCACCACGTCCAGGCGGTAGAGCAGGTCCTCGCGGAACTTCCCCTCGGCCACCTGGGCCTTGAGGTCCTTGTTGGTGGCGGCGACGACGCGCACGTCCACCCGGATCGGCGTGCTCTCGCCCACCCGGCGGATCTCCCCCTCCTGCAGCGTGCGCAGGAGCTGGCTCTGGATCTTCGGCCCGATGTCGCCGATCTCGTCGAGGAACATCGTCCCGCCGGTGGCCTCCTCGAAGAGCCCGCGCCGCGCTCCGGACGCGCCGGTGAACGCTCCGCGGGCGTGCCCGAACAGCTCGCTCTCCATCAGCGACTCGGCGATGGCGCCGCAGTCCACCGCCACGAAGCGCCCGGCGCTCCGGGGCGAGCGCTGGTGGAGGCTCCGCGCCACCTGCTCCTTTCCGGTGCCGGTCTCACCGGTGATCAGCACCGGCACGTTGGTCGCCGCCGCCCGGGCCACCTGCTTGTAGACCTCGAGAATGGCCGCGCTCCGGCCCACGAGCTCCTGCTGCTTCACCCGGGCGCGGAGGCTCTTGTTCTCCTCCACCAGCCGTCGCTGCTCGAGCGCGCGCCGGACGATCCGGACGATGGCGTCCACGTCGAAGGGCTTGGCCAGGTAGTCGAAGGCGCCCTTCTGGATGGTGTCCAGCGCTCCCTCGATGTTGCCGAAGGCGGTCAGGACGATGACCGGCGTGTCCGGGTTCCGGGCCAGCGTGGCCCGGAGGACGCGGAGCCCATCGTCCGGATCCGGCATCGCCATGTCGGTGAGCACGACGTCCACCGGCACCGTGCCCTTGAGGATCTCCTCGGCAGCCGGCGCGGAGGCGGCCTCGGACACCTGCCCCAACGGACCCAGGAGCCGCCGCAGCAGACCGCGGGCGTGCGGGTCGTCGTCGACGACCAGGATTCCGGGAAGGCTCATCGCGCCGACACGAGCTCCGCGGGGACGGTCTTCTGCGAGCGCGCGGCCTCGCTCCTCGGGTGATCGACGCTCGGGAACCGAACCGTGGCGGTGGTGCCGCTCCCCGGAGCGCTGCGGACGCGCAGGGTGCCGCCGTGCGCCTCCACCAGCCGCTTGGTGGTCGCCAGCCCCAGACCCTGGCCGGGGAGGCCGCGCGCCTCGGGCGCCCGGAAGAAGGGCTGGTACAGCCTGGCCAGCACCGCCTCGGTCATCCCCGGCCCGTTGTCGGTCACCTCGAGCACCGCCTCGTCACCCTCCCGGCCGGCGTACACCACCACCCGCGCTCCCGGCCGTCCCGCGGAGTACTTCACCGCGTTCGAGATCAGGTTCTGGGCAATCGACTGGACGAGCTGGGCGGGAACGTCGACGGACACCTGGCGGGCGAGCTTCCGCTCGATGAGCACCCCGTTCAGCGCCGCGACCTGATCCTGCTCGAGGAGGATGGCGCTCACCGCGGTGTCCAGCTCGCAGGGCGGTCCCTCGCTCCGCTTGCCGGCGCGGCAGAACCGCAGGAGGGCCTCGACCAGCTCGGCCATCCGCGTGGCGCTGGTCTCGGCGTCGGAGAGCATCTCCTTCACGTCGGGGTCGGTCACCGACTCGGATCGTCGGATCAGCGTCAGGTAGCCGCGCAGCGGGCTGAGCGGTGACACCAGATCGTGCGCCACCCGGCTGGCGAACGCGTCGAGCTCGTGGTTGCGCCGGTCGAGCTCGGCGAGCTGCTGCTGGATGGTGTGCTCCTGCCGCCGGAGCACCCGCACCATCGACGTGCCCACGGCCACCGCGAGCGCCACCGCGGAGAGGGCGACCAGCGCACCGACGAAGGTGGTCTTGGTCCGCAGGCTCTCCCGGCGATGCAGCAGGGCACGGGTCTCCTGCGCATCCTTGTGCGCCAGCTCACCGGCCAGCGCGTTCAGCTGCTCGGCGATCGGGCGAAGCTCGGCCTCGAGGTGCTGCCGCGCGCGCTCGGCCTCGCGGCGGTTGGAGAAGCGCAGCGCCACTCGGGCCGACTGGGCCAGCGCTCGCGCCGTCTCGTCGAACCGCTTCCAGAGCTCCTTTTCGCCCTCGGGGAGCCCCTGGGTGTAGGCGAGGCGGGCCTCCTTCGCGTCGGCGAGCGTCTCCTCCATCCGCGCGTCGGCGAGCTGCCGCGCGTCGTCGTCCGTGGCCCGGATGTGATCGTCCACGGTGTTCTCGAGGACCGCCGCATCCACGCGGATGCGGGCGATCAGCGCCTCTCGCTCGAGCGCGGCGCCGAAGAGCTCGTCGATGCGAGCGTTGGTCCGCAGCTCGTTCCAGAGCGTGAACGCGGTCACCGCGGCCAGAAGGGCCACGACGAAGAAGAACGCCGCGCGATAGCGGCGAAACGACAGCGATCCATTCACGGCGGGGGCGGCATCCTCTCACAGCCGAGGGGCATCCCGGGCCGTGGTTGCAAAGGCACTGTAACGCTGCTGCTGGGGAAAAACTCCCCACGTCTCTGCTCCAACGTGTGGAGCCCGTCCCCAGTCGACACCGCAAGCTCGCAGGAGACGCTCGATTGCGCGACGTGGCACGGCGGGTGCCTATGGTCCGCCCCGCTGTTCCCAACCCAAGGAGCAATCCATGAAGAAGCTGATCGCCGCCCTCGTTCTCGCCACCTCGTTCGCCGCCCTCGCCAACGACGACGCTGCCAAGAAGGACCCGGCGAAGACCGAGAAGAAGTCGACCGAGAAGAAGACCACCGAGACGAAGACCACCGACCCCGCGGCGAAGCCGGCCCCGGCCCCGGCCGCTGCCGAGCCGGCGAAGAAGTAAGCCTTTTCGCAGCTCAGTTGCACACCGGCGGGGTGGGCCTGGCGCAAGCCAGGCTCACCCCGCTGGCACGTTCGGTGCTCTGATTGCGATCGACGCAGCATCTCGCTGTCGTCGTGACGCAGTCGCCCGAGGAGTTCCATTCACATGAAGAAGCTGATCGCCGCGCTGGTTCTCGCCACCTCGTTCGCCGCATTCGCTGACGACGCTGCCAAGTCGGACGCGCCGAAGTCCGAGAAGAAGCACGCCAAGAAGGCGAAGAAGTCCTCGAAGGAGGCTCCGCCTCCCGCTGCCGAGCCGGCTCCCGCGAAGTAACTCCTCGGCGGTCGTTGCGACCGCAAGGGAGCGATGGGGTGTGCAGCACGCAGAAGGAGCGTGCGGCGCGCCCCGTCGTCGTTCCGGAGCACGTGCGCGCCGGCTCGGCCCCTTCAGGACAGCTCGTCCGGCTCGGTGGGCTCGACCAGGTCGTCGTCCGGGGTCCGGGCAGTGGGCCGCGCGGTGAGCCCATCGTCGTCGTCGTCCGGCTCCGGGTCCTCCTCGATGAGGCCCGACTCGGTGATGCGCTCCACGTGGTCCGGCCGGAGGTCGGGCGCGTCCGGGTCCTCCTCGAGGTCCGGTGCCGTCCCGAGGTCGTCGTTGCCGACCTCGAACCGGTCCCCCTCGACCTCGCGTGGGTCGAGCTCGGCGTCGCTCATCAGCTGCGTCTCGCTCGTCGGTTCCCCGTCGACGGGGAGCTCCTGGAGGACGTCCACGGGGTGAGGTCCGGGGCGGTCGCCCTCGTACGGCGTGCTGTCGAGTTCTTCGTCCTGGGAGCTGGGCATGGTGCCGCGGAAGGTGGGCCGCGGCGCGTGGCCTGACAAGCTCAGCCCCCCGCACCAGGGGGACGCCCGCCGATCGGGCTCAGCCGGCGAGGGGGGTGGCGGCCGGGAGCGGCGGCCTGGGATGCACCCAGGCGTCCACCAGGGCGAGCGGCCGGGCCAGCAGCTCACGCCAGACGTACGGGGCACGCCACCGTCCGCCCCCGGCGCGCACGCCGACCGCGTCGATCCCCGCCGCCCGGGCCAGGAACACCGCTCGGGGGAGGTGGAACGCCTGGGTGACGAGGATCGCCCTCTGCACCCCGAACACCCCGCGGGCCCGCCAGCAGCTATCGAAGGTGGAGAGGCCCTCCAGATCCACCGAGATCGCCCGCTCCGGCACGCCACCCTTGGTCAGGTAGCGGCGCATCGAGCGGATCTCGTCGTGATACGGGTCGGTGTTGCCGGTCAGGAGCAGCCGCTCCACCCGGCCGGTCCGCCAGAGCAGCATCGCCGCCTCCAGCCGTTCCGCGAGGATGGGGGAGGGCTCTCCACCGGGGGCCAGGCCCGCCCCGAAGACGATTCCCCAGGGCACCGCCGGTGCCGCCTCGGGCGAGACCACGTGCCGCCGGGTGGTCAGCTCGATGTACGTGGTCGGGACCACCGCCGCGACGAGCAGCAGGGCGAATCCCAGGGCCAGGCTTTTCCTCATGCGGCGCAGGGGGACCTCCGGAGTGCACGGTGGTTGATTCCGGGGCCACCGGGCTGTAAGGGGCCCCCCCGACCTCCCATGGCCAGCCTTCGAGACATACGGAAGCGCATCCGGTCCGTGAAGAGCACGCAGAAGATCACCAAGGCGATGAAGATGGTCTCCGCGGCCAAGCTCCGCCGGGCCCAGAACGCCATCGTCGCCGCGCGCCCGTACGCGCGGGCCCTGGACCAGATGATCGCGGATCTCGTGTCACGGAGCGAGGGGATCTCCCACCCGCTGCTCTCCTCCCGTCCGGTTCGCCGGGTGGAGATCCTCGCCATCACCTCTGACCGTGGCCTGGCCGGGGGCTTCAACGCGAACGTCATCCGTCGCGTGGCGCGCTTTGCCTACGAGCGCGACCGCTCCACGAGCCTCCGGCTCACCACGGTGGGCCGGAAGGGCCTGGACGCGTTCCGCCGCCGCCATCTGGAGATCCGCAAGGACCACGCGGGGTTCTTCAACCGCCTGAGCTACGAGAGCGCCCGGGAGCTCGCCGAGGAGCTGACGGTCGAGTTCCTGGAGGACCGGGTGGACCAGGTGCTGCTGGCCTACAACGAGTTCGTCTCCGCCATCACCCAGCGCGTGGTGCTCACGCCGCTCCTGCCGTTCGAGCGGCCCGAAGCCGAGGGCCAGGCCGCCGGGCTCCGCTCGCTGATCGACTTCGAGTACGAGCCCTCGAAGCAGGCGGTGCTGGACCGGCTGGTCCCCCAGGCGGTGGCCACCCGCGTCTACCGCGCGCTGCTCGAGTCGGTGGCCTCCGAGCATGGGGCGCGCATGAGCGCGATGGAGAACGCGACCAACAACGCCGAGGACGCGATCTCCCGGCTGACCCTGAACTACAACCGGACCCGGCAGGCGGCGATCACCAAGGAGCTGATGGAGATCGTCTCCGGCGCCGAGGCGCTGAAGTAGCGCCGGACCTCCCGAGAAGAGAGCAACGACCAGACATGACCGCGACCGTACAGAGCCAAGGCAGGGTGACCCAGGTCCTCGGACCCGTGGTGGACGTGGAGTTCCCGCCCGGCGACCTCCCGGAGATCTACACCGCCCTCCGCGTGACCAATCCCTCGCTGGGGAAGGAGGAGGGGAATCTCGTATTGGAGGTCGCGCAGCACCTCGGCGAGAACACCGTCCGCACCATCGCCATGGACTCCACCGACGGCCTCGGCCGCGGGGTGCCGGTGCGCAACACCGGATCGCCCATCGTGATGCCGGTGGGCAAGGCGACCCTGGGCCGGATCCTGAACGTGGTTGGCGAGCCGGTGGACGAGCGGGGTCCGGTGAAGGCCACCGAGTACTGGCCCATCCACCGCCCGCCCCCGTCGTTCACCGACCAGGACGTGCGGGTGCAGATCTTCGAGACCGGCATCAAGGTGGTGGACCTGCTCTGCCCCTACACCCGCGGCGGCAAGACCGGCCTCTTCGGCGGCGCCGGCGTGGGCAAGACGGTGCTCCTGACCGAGCTCATCCGGAACGCGGCCATCGAGAAGGGCGGCTTCAGCGTGTTCGCCGGGGTGGGTGAGCGGACCCGCGAGGGGAACGACCTCTACAAGGAGTTCCGCGAGGGCGGCGTCATCAACCTCGACGAGCTGGAGAAGTCCCAGGCGGTTCTGGTGTACGGGCAGATGAACGAGCCGCCCGGCGCCCGCGCCCGGGTGGGACTGTCGGCGCTGACCATCGCCGAGTACTTCCGCGACGTCGAGGGCCGGGACGTGCTCCTCTTCGTCGACAACATCTTCCGCTTCACCCAGGCGGGCTCCGAGGTCTCGGCGCTCCTCGGCCGCATCCCCAGCGCGGTGGGTTACCAGCCGACGCTGTCCACCGAGATGGGCGACCTCCAGGAGCGCATCACCTCCACCGCCAAGGGCTCGGTGACCTCGGTGCAGGCCATCTATGTGCCCGCCGACGACCTCACCGACCCCGCGCCGGCCACCACCTTCGCCCACCTCGACGCGACGACCGTGCTCAGCCGGCCCATCTCCGAGCTGGGCATCTACCCGGCGGTGGATCCGCTCGACTCCACCAGCCGCATCCTCGACCCGAACATCGTCGGCGCCGACCACTACGCAGTGGCCCGGAAGGTCCAGGGCATCCTGCAGCGGTACAAGGAGCTGCAAGACATCATCGCCATCCTCGGCATGGATGAGCTCAACGAGGACGACAAGCTGGTCGTCGCTCGTGCCCGGAAGATCCAGCGCTTCCTCAGCCAGCCGTTCTTCACCGCCGAGGTCTTCACCGGCAAGCCGGGCCGGTACGTGAAGCTCACCGACACCATCCGCGGCTTCAAGGAGATCGCGGACGGCCTCCACGACGACATCCCCGAGCAGTACTTCTTCTATGCCGGGGGCATCGAGGAGGTCGTGGAGGCGGCGAAGAAGGCGGCGGCCTGATCCGCTGCCCGCGGCGCGCGCCCGTGAGGATCGGCCGGTGCGAGATCACCCTGGCGCTCCTGCTGGTGCAGACGGTCCTGACGGGACGGGCCGCCGCGCAGGAGACGGGTCAGAGCCGTGGCCGTGCCTCGTCCAACGCCGAGTACGGCATCGTGATGCGCATCGAGGGGGAGGGGAAGTGCCGGATCGAGGTGACGCGGGACACCGACGTCGCGTGGACCCTGCCTCGGTGCCTGGGGACGGTGGACGATCTGTATTTCGTCAGCAACTCCGGCGAGAGGTTCTGGGTCCTGGCCGCCCTTCCGAAGTCGCTGCCTCCGCCTCCCTCGGCCGCGGTGGAGGCGAAGAAGGGATCGTCGAAGAAGAAGCCTCCGTTCGATCCCCATGGTCCGGTGACGGTGGCCTCCCTGTACGACCGGCTGGGCAACGTCATCGCCCAGCGGAAGCTTCAGGATTTCCTCGGCAGGAGCGCGCACCGGAAGCTGAGGAAGCTGGACCGGCGGTTCGTCTGGCTCGAGGGCGTGCTCGGGATTCCGGGCAAGGAGCCGCGGGTGAACGACCGGAACCAGGTGGAATTCGAGACCGTCGAGCCGCGGACCTGGCGGCTCGACTTCCAGGAGTGAGTGCCCGATGGCCAAGCTGAACGTCGATATCGTTACCCCCGAGCGGCGGCTGATCTCCACGCACGCCGATGAGGTCGTGGCCCCCGCCGCCGAGGGACTGTACGGCGTGCGTCCGGGACACAGCCCGTTCCTCTCCACCCTCTCTCCCGGCCCGTTGACCGTCCGCGACGGCACGAACACCCAGGCCTGGTTCGTGGCCGGCGGCTTCGTCGAGGTGCAGAACGACACCGTGCTGGTGCTGGCTGACCACGCGGAGCCCGCAGCCTCCATCGATCTGGAGAGCGCGACGGCGGCGCTCCGCGAGGCCGAGCAGCGCCTGGCAGCCCTCGGGCCGGGCGATCCGAAGACTCCGGCGGAGACCGCGCGCGTGCAGCGGGAACGGGCACGGGTGGCTGCTGCACGCGCCGGCGGGCGCTGATGCGGGGCACCGGGCGGGTCCGATGAGCTTCGCCGGCCTGCGCAGACGGTCGTGAGCCCGAAGCCCCTCGAGCTGTTCCATCGACTCGACGAGCCCCGGTCGGCCCGGGTTCGGCGCTGGGTCGTCGATCATGGACTGCTCGAGGTGGTGCGGTTCCGGAACGTCGTCTACCCGGAGGCGGCGTCGGACTTCGCCGCGCGGGGTGGCGCCGAGACCCCCGCGCTTTGGGACGGCGAGCGGCTGTTCACCGGTGCGGAGCTGATCGTCGCCCGGCTCCAGGCGGTGCTGGACATCGGTCGCTCCTGAGCCCGAGCTCCGGAGCTGGCGCGGCCTGTGGCGACCGAAGGCCGGGCGAGCTGCTCCGGCCGCGACCGGCGGCCTCGAGCATCCGCGATGCTCCGGCGTAGGACCGGCGTTGGTGGTCTCTGTCACGCAGCCGACGGCCTCGCCGGCGGGCCCCCTGTGGCCCGCGAGTGCGTCGGGCGATGCGCATCGCGCGTGCTGACCCCATCTTCGTTCCCGGCGCCCGGGGCGCCGTGGCCTGTCGAGCGGAGGTGAGGCGTGGAACTCGGAGAGCAGCGGCTGGACGAGGCTCAGCTGCGGAACATGTCGACGGTGGAGCTGGTCCGGCATGCGATCCTCGAGATGAAGCTCCTGGTTCGGGCCGAGGCGCTGCACGCCCGGACCGAGCTGAAGGAGGAGCTCAGGGAGGCGCGGACCGCCGGCATCCTCTTCGGCGGAGCTCTGTTCCTCGCTCCGGCGGGGCTGGCCGTCGCCCTGATGGCCATCGTCCTCGCGCTTCCGGAGCCGCGGTGGATCCCGGCACTGGTGCTCGGCGCGGTGGTTCTCGGCCTGGCCGCGCTCCTCGCCTTCTTCGCGATGAGGAAGATGCCGAAGCGGCCGCTGGCGCGCACCCGCGACCGGCTGAAGCTGGACTGGATGCTGACCCGGGAGGAGCTGCAGTGAGCTCCGTCGAGGAGCCCCAGGTCGCGAAGACCGCGGATCGCCTCCGCGACGAGTTCCTGGTCACCCTCCGCGAGCTCGACCGCCGCGCCCAGCGCGCGCTGGACGTGCGCGGGTTGATCAGAGACAACCGCCGGGTGCTCATCGCCGCGGGCGCGGGGCTTGCCGCGGTCATGGTGGTCATCATCGGCGCGAGCGTGGCGCTCTCCCGCTCGCGGCAGTCCCGGTTCCCCGAGCGCCGGATCGAGGGGCTGCGCCGTGCCCGGGAGAACCCGGACCGGCTCGCCACGCGCGCCCAGGCCCTGCCGCGTCCCCTGGGCGTGCTGGTCTCCCTCCTCAAGGTCGCGGTGCTGGTCGCGGGAACGCAGCTCGTCCGCCGGAGCGTGCGGCGCGCGCTCTCCGCCGGGGGCTGACCCGGGGAACCGAGACCGGCAGAGAGGCCCGGCCGGTCTCTGCGGTCAGCGCGGCAGTCAGCGTGCGGGCTCGTCGGCCCGCGTCGAGGCGACCGCGCGCAGCTTCCAGCCCTGCGGGGTGCGCTCCCAGCTCTCGAGCCAGGCGAACACCGTGCGATCCACCGAGCCGTCGGTCACGCTCCGGGTGATCACCTCCTTGCGGACGGCCACCGAGCCCCAGGTCCCGTCGGCCGAGACCCACGCCTGAGGCGGCTGGAGGTCGTCCCACCGATCGAAAGTGACGCGTCCGAAGTACTGGGCGAAGTGGTCCCTCATCTCCGCGACGCTGACGGTCCGGATCTCCCCTCGATCGAGCATCAGGAACCCCTCGGCGGTCATGGCGGCGATGGGGTCAGGGTTCCGGGCGAGATGCGCCTCACGCTCGACGGCGTGCGCGGCGAGGAGCGAGCGTCGTGCGTCCTCTCCGGTCGGGACGGGCGGGGCGGTGGCACAGCCGACGAGCAGGAGGAGTCCGATTGTTCGCATGGCAGGAGCGATGCTGCCGCGAACGCCCACCGGTGCGCCCTGCCGCCTGCTGCGACGGCGGACCGGCTCACTGACTCGGAGGACGGATTCCCAAGTGTCGCGCCAGCAGCGCGAGCTGGGTCCGGTTCTCCTGCCGGAGCTTGCGGTACAGGCTCGAGACGTGGGCCTTCACCGTGCGCTCGGTGATCTGCAGGCTGACAGCGATGTCCCCGTTGTCCGCGCCCGCGGCCACCCAGGCCAGGACCTGACGCTCCCGGGCGGAGAGGGGCCGCAGCTGCTCGTGCTCCGGAGCACGTGTCGCCTGGAACACGGTGCTCAGCATGTGGGCGGACACCGCGCGCTCGCCGCGGGCGAGCAGCTCGAGGGTGTGGAGAACGTCGGAACAGATGCTGGTGCGAGCGTCCAGGTAAGCGGCTGCTCCAGCGGCAATACAGCGGTCGAGCGCTCCCGCCCCGTCGCCGTACGCCAGAACCTGGAGGTTCGGGTGGAACTGGCGGGCTTCGGCGAGGGCCGCCACCCCGTCATCGTCGTCGAGGGTCACGTCCACGCAGGCGATCTGCGGCTGCTCCTGGGCGAGACCCGAGAGGAACGAGTCGGCCCCGCTGTGCCGGCCGACGACGACGTATCCCGACTCGGTGAGCACGCGCGCCAGCGCGTCACCTCGGAGCAGCTGGCCATCCAGGAGCGAGACGCGCACGCTCCCCCCGTGTTCCATCGTCACCACCGACCTCCGGACCCATCGGAAACCGCTGCGGGTCGCCGGGTCAGAAGTCAGCCGCGTTGCCCCGAAGGTCAACCGCCGGTCGCAGCAGGGTGTCCGGAGTCCGTCAGCGCGAAGCAGGCGAGCGGCCGACCGAAGTCGGCGGTGAACCCACATGGGGGAGGTGCGATAATGAACAGAGCAAACCGTGGACAGGTCCGCATCCTCGATCCTCCTGGCGGTCTCGCTGCTCGCTTCACCCGTCCTTGCTGAAACAGGAACTGGAGTTCAGCCGAGCGCACCGGTTGCGCAAGAGGCGAACGTCGCTGTCCCGGTGGATCCACCGGAGGTCGGCATCCCGTTCGGCTGCGGCATGTCGTTCCCGGTGAGCCAGGTCCACAACGTCGGCAGCCACGTCGGAAACGACACCTGGGCCTGGGACTTCCGCATGCCCGAGGGCACGCCGGTGGTCGCCGCGCTCGATGGCGTGGTGCGGCTTGCGCGCGGAGACAGCGACGAGGGCGGATGTGACCCGGCGATGGCTCGCAGGGCCAACTACGTCGTCATCGAGAGCGCGGGAAACATCGAGACGCAGTATCTCCACTTCTCCGCGGTGAGTGTGATCCCGGGCCAGCACGTGCGCCGGGGCGATCTCCTCGGCTACTCCGGGAAGACCGGCTGGGCCTGTGGCGCGCACCTGCATTTCAAGGTCGCGACCCCCACCTCGGCGGGCTGGAACAATCCATCGATGGAGGCGCGGCTCCTGGGCTACGGCGACCCGGCGCTCGAGGCGTGGGTGTCGAGCCCGCCGTGCACCGCGCCGCTCGAGGTGGCGACGCAGCGGCCGCCTCCAGCCGTGCGCCAGGGTGATCCGGTCGTGCAGTCACCGGGAGAGGTGAACCCACCGGCGCTCTCCGCGGCCGGCAGCGCCGGGGAGGCGGCGATCAGCGTCGGCGGACGGTCCACGTCGGGTGGAACCGCCGAGCCCTCCGGCTCGACGGCGGGGGCCCCGGCCAGCGGAGGTCCATTCGGGGAGGTTCCGCTCTCCGGCACCGGCGTTCCCTTCCTGCCCTCGATCCCGCCCGAGCCAGCCGAGGGTCCGCTGGCCCCGGCTCCGGAGAGCGCCTCGCCCACACCGCCGCGGCCGACGCACCCGACCGCCGCAGCGCCGGCAGCGGACACCCCGCCGCGCGCCACCGAGACCGAGCTGCTCGAGGACGCAGAGGCCGCACCCGCGCGTCACTGAGCGCCGCGAGGCCGAGCTCCTGAGCGACGGGAGGCGGCCTCCAGGTACCTGCTTCCAGGTCCCCTCCCAGGTGCCAGACACCTCGTGACGGATCCCCTTCCCGTCGAAGAGGTGCCCGCAGCACTCGAGGCGCCCTCTCTCCGGCGGAGAAGCCGGCGCTCTCCGCACCGGCGCGCTCACAGGCAAGCCCGCCTGGCCGATGCAGGGCGAGCCGCGCGACACCGAAGCCGAGCCGCACGAGGAAGGGCCGCCCCGGCGCACCGCCGAGTCGGAGCCCCGCCATCGCCGGCGCAGGTGTCCGACTCGCCGTCTCCGTCTCGAGGCGAGCCATGCGATCCGGAAGTCGAAGCTTCTCGCGACGTGAGACCGCGCCGGCGCGTCTGGACAGGGTTCCGAGGCCCAGCTCGTCGCCGCGGAGCTCCGCGCATCGGACATCGGTGGAACGCCAGAGGCAATAGCCACAACCTAGAACCCGAGTGCGAGTCCGGCGCTCAGAAGTGCCTGAACCGCCGTCATCGGGTTTCACCGGAGATGCAGGTTGTTGCTATTGCCTCTGGGCGTTTGACGCCGCGGCCCGGCGCGCCTCGCGAAGTGCGGACGGCCTGCGAGCTCGTCGCTGCCCCGCGGCTCAGGCCTTCGAGTCCGGTTCCACGAGCTGTCTCGCCGCCTCGCGCGGCTTCTCCAGCGCCCGGTCCACCTCGACACGGAGATCGGCGTTCACTCCGTCGACCGCCCGCAGGAACGACGCCTCGCCCGCGCGCGCGAGCGCCGCCGCGACGCCGGCGAGGGTGAGACCGGCGATGACCGTCCCGGCCACCGTCCACAGCAGCGCCAGCACGCCGGCATTCAGGAAGTAGCCGCCCGGCAGCCACTGCCCTTCCCAGTACGCCCGCGCGACGCGGTAGCCCACGTGACCGACGAGCCCGAGCAGCGGCAGCTGCACCAGCGGCACGAGCAACAGCCGCGCCCAGCGCCACCACCCCTGCACCGCCCCGTCGAGCATCGGCCCGGTCACCTCGCGCCAGGCCAGCGCGCGAGCGCCGGCGAGCCGGGCCACCCACGCCGGATGCTCCGGCAACCCGGTCACCTCGGCGGGAAGCCCCGACTCGGCGGCGATCGCCCGTGCCGGGGCGAGCGCCTGGCGCGCCAGCGCATCGAGCGCCCCGTCCGACGACGCCACCACCCGCTCCGCCGCCGCCTGCCGCCCCCGCGACTGCACCTCGTCCAGCACCGCACCGGTCGCCGCCACCAGCAGCCCCGCCGGGAGGCTCGCCTGCGACGCCAGCGCTGCCCCGGCAAGCCCTCCCGACCCCCATCCCGACAGGCGCAGCCCCCAGCCGATCGGCCCGGTGAGCCGCCCCGCTGCCTGACGCCGCACGCTCTGGCGGAGGAAGCCGCCGGCGCCGCCGAGCCGCACACGGAAATCGTCCCCGAGCGGCGAGCGCACCTCGGCGAGCCCCATCTCGAGCGCCTTGCGCACCTCGCCGCGCGCCTCCTCGGTCACCCTCAGCGCCTCCGCCACCCGGGCGCGGATCTGACCGAACAGCGCCTCGGCATTCCGCCGGCGAAGCTCGGTGGCGACTCCGGCCTCGGCGAGGCTGCGCAGCTGCGCCGTGAGCGCCTGCCAGTCGTCGTCCAGCGGCTCGCCCAGCCGTGCCTTCAGCGCGCTCACCACGAACACCGGGGGCGGCTCGGCGAGGCCCAGCTCCGACTGGAGCACTCTTCCGACCTGCTCGCGCAGCGTCGCCCTGGCCTCCGGTCCCAGCTGGTCCGCGAAGTTCACCACCCCGAGCAGCGCCCGGCGTCGGCCGAAGGGGCGGAGCGCCTCCGAGGGTCGCGCCTCGGCAACCGAACCGCGGTGGAACACCACCAGCGCCGCGTCCACCTGGTCGAGCACCGCCACCGCCGCCGCGGCGTTCTCCCGGGCCACGGAGTTGAGGTCGGGCGTGTCGACGAACACCTGGCCGGACCACGCGCTCCCCGCCTCGGTCAGGTACCGCACCACCCGCGGCACGACCGACCCGAGGGTGCCCAGGTCCGCGTCGGACGGGGCGTAGGCCACCGCCTCGCTCGAGGTGGGCCGATCCACTCCCTCGCGGGCGAGCACCGTTCCGGCCAGCGCGTTGAGCAGGGTGGACTTGCCGGCTCCCGTCGAGCCCACCAGCGCGATGCGCAGCGGCCGCTCGGCGAGCGCACGGGTCCGGGCATAGTCCTCGGCGAGCCGCTCCAGCAGCGCACGGGCATCGGCCAGCGCCGGGAGCTCGCACGCCAGCTGAAGCCGGGACCGGACCAGCTCCGGCTCGGGCAGCGCGGCCGGCGGCGCCTCGTCCTGCTTCGCCCGTCGGAACCACCTCATGCGTCGCCTCCCTCCAGCTGATCCGCGGCCCTGGAGAACGCGGCCGCGGCGGTCTCGGCGGCCGTCACCTGAGAGTCGAGCCGCTGGAGCAGCGCGCCGAAGAGCCTCGCCTCGAGCGCCCGACCCAGCGAGCCGCCGTGCTGCTCCGACCACGTGCGCACCACCTCGCCGCGCACTCCGCTCCCCAGCAGATCCACGAATCGCTCCAGCAGCGGCGTGGTGAGCAGCGTCCCCACCCACACCACCGCGTCGTGGCCGATGCCACCGGTGGCCACCGTCACCACCGCCGCGGCGCTCGCCGGCACCGAGTAGACCAGCGTCGCCAGCGCCTGGATCGCTCCCTCCTGGAACCCGCCAGGGAGATGGCTGCGCACCAGCTCGCGGCATCGGGCCAGCAGCTGCGCGCGGTCCTCCCTCAGCGAGGCGTCCTCCACCAGCGGGCCGGGAGCCTGGAGCGCGGCGAGGGTGCGGAGGCCGAGCGCCTCGCCCAGCGCCTCGCGCGTGCCCGGGTCCCCGCGCCAGGCGCCCAGCTCGGGACCGAGCGACTCCACCAGCTGCCGCACGCCATCGCGCAGCGCCGCGTCGGTGGCAGCCCCCGCCGTCGCCTCCAGCGCCTCGGGCTGGGACGGGCTGAACGAGGAGCGGAGCTTGCGGCCCACCGCGCCCAGCGCCGCGGCGAGCCCCCGAAACGGCCGGCGGATCCACCGATTGACCGGGCTGCGCGCGTCCAGCTCGTCGCGGAAGGCCTCGAGCAGCACGTCGGCGGGGACCGCCCGGAGCGCTGCTCGCGCCCCCACCTCGGCCAGCCCGTGACGGAGGCGAGTCCGCAGCCGCTCCGGCTCGCTCGCGAGCGCTCGCACCTGGGTCGCCAGCTCCCGGAGCTCGGCGCCGGCATCGCGCAGCGCGGCGGCCCGTGCGCGGGTGCGGAGCGACGCTCCGCGCTCGGGGTCCCCGAGCAGCTCTCCGAGCCCGGGCCCGCCGTCCACTGCCTGGACCGAGAGTCGTCGCCGGCCCGCCTCCACCTCGGGGTCGTGCGGGCTCCGGTAGCGCGCGAAGGGCGGAGCGCCCACGTCGGCGGCGAGCTTGTCCAGGTGGGCACGCACCGTCTCCAGCTCGGGCGCCTCGTTGTACACCACCACCCACGGACGGCCGCGGCCCACGGCTTCACGCACCACGTCCACCAGCGCGGCGTTCTGGTAGGTGTGGCGGGAAACGACGAAGACCAGGACGTCGACGGTGAGGAGCAACGCCTCGCTCCGCAGCCGGTTCTGGCGGACCACGCTGTCGAAGTCCGGCGTGTCCACGAGGACCAGTCCCGGCGGCAGCGTGGGAGTCGAGGTCAGGAAGAGGCGTCCGGGTGGACCCGGCTCGGTCACCGGCGCCCGTGCCCCGGGTGGCACGAGCACCACCTCGTAGCGTGCGGAGAGCGCCTCTCGCCCCGGACCGCTCGCGGTCTCCGGCGTGGCCGCGGCGAGACACTGCTGGGTGAGGCCGCCCTCGGCCCGCGCCGGCGAGAGATTCGCCCCCACCAGGGTGTTGAAGAGCGTGGACTTCCCCACGTTGTTCGGGCCGGCCACCGCGACCAGGAGCAGCGGAGCGTCGCTCGACAGGCGCGGCAGGAGATCCCGCACGATTCGCGTGTGCACCCGCCGTGCGAGCGCCCGGGTCTCGGTTCCGGCCGCGTCGGGCAACCGATCGGTGGCCGCGGCGACCTCGCGGAGCGCCTCCACCAGCGCCGGGGTGTGGGGTTCAGTGGTCACGGCGGCTTTGGTGCTAGCATCCCGGAGGGTGTCGATGGCGCCTCGTTCGGGCCTGGTCCTGCTGCCGGACAGCTCCGGTCTCAGGGACCGGGTGACAGCTGCCCTGCTCGGGAGCGATGTGGAGTTCTGGCCCGCGGGTCGGATCGCCGACGCGAGCTACGTCGTGGTCGACCTGACCGTCCCCGAAGCGGACGAGCTCCTCCAGTGCGTGACGCAGGGCGGGGATCACGCGGTGCTCGCGCTGGTCGACCAGGGCGTGCTCCGGCGCCGCTCGATGGCCGGCATCCCGGCCGATGCGCTGATGACCGTCGGACAGCTCGAGAGCGAGCTCCGGTGGCGCCTGGAGAAGGCGCGCGAGCGGCACGCCCTCGATCTCCAGTCGCGCATCCAGCAGCGCAATCTGGACCTGCTGCTCGAGCTCACCGCCCGGTACGCGGAATCGACCGACGTGGACGCGCTGCTGCACGACGTCACCCGGCGGCTGGCGGAGATCCTGGGCATCCCACGCGCGAGCCTGCTCCTCGACGACGGCGCCGGCTCGGCGGTGGTGGTCGCCGCCAGCGACGCGCCGGACATCAAGAATCTGCGGATCGAGATGGACCGCTACCCCGAGGTGCGACAGTGCCTGCGCACGGGGCTGGCCACCGTGGTGGAGGACGTCCCGAGCCACCCGCTCCTCGAGGGGATGCATGAGCGAGTCGCCGCCGCGGGGGTGCGCTCGATCGCCGCTCTCCCGTTGAGCGTGCAGGGCAAGGTGCTGGGCGTGCTCCTGGTGCGCGCCTCGGGCACTCGTCCCGCCTTCACGCCCGCCGAGGTGGCCTTCCTGGCCACGGTGGGCCACGCGACCGCGGTGGCGCTGCGGAACGCACACCTCTTCGAGTCCGTCCGCGGCGAATCCGAGCGCGAGAAGTCCGCCCGCCTCGTCGCGGAGCAGAAGGCCGCGGAGCTCCAGCGCTACCAGGCCTTCTTCGCCCACGTCTCCGAAGGCATCGCCATCCTCGACGGGAAGGGTCGGGTGCTGCTCCTCAACCCGGCCGGCGCCGGCATGCTCGAGGTGGATCCGGCCCAGCTCGAAGGGCGCCACGTCGAGGACCTGACCGGGGCACTGGGCGCCGAGGCGCTCACCGCGCTGCTCTGCGCCGTGGCTCGGGGCGAGGTCCAGCGCGACGTGGACGTGCAGGCCCGCACTCCGTTCAGCCGTCACCTGACGCTCTCGGTGAGCGGCGCGCCCCTGCGCGAGGGAGACGCCGCGGCCATCCTCAGCTTCCGTGACGTCACCGAGCCTCGGCGTATCGAGAACGAGCTGCGCCGGACCAAGGAGTTCCTGGAGAAGCTGGTCGACAACACCGTGGACGCGGTGGTGGCCATGGACATGAAGGGCCGCTTCGTCCTCTTCAACAAGGGCGCCGAGGCGCTCACCGGCTATTCCGCCCAGGAGGCGCTCGCGCGGCTCAGCGCCGCGGACTTCTTCGTCGGCGAGGGCGTGGGCGCGGAGCTCCTGGAGCGGATGCGCTCTTCCGAGCACGGCGGCCCGGGCCGGCTGGCGCTCACCCGCCAGGCGGTCGTCACCAAGTCCGGGGAGCGGGTCCCGGTGAACATGACCGGTTCCATCCTCTACGAGGGCGCGCGCGAGGTGGCCACGGTGGGCATCCTCCGCGACCTGCGTGACCGGGTGCAGCTCGAGCGCAAGCTCTCCGACGCCACCCTGCGGCTGGAGCGCAGCGAGCGGAGCGCGGAGATGATCGCCCTCGCCGGCACGGCGGCCCACGAGCTGAACCAGCCGCTGACCTCCGTGCTCGGCTACGCCGAGCTCCTGAAGCGGAAGCTCGGGCCGGACGACTACGCCTGGGCCAAGGTGGACATCATTCACAAGGAGGCCGAGCGGATGAAGGAGATCGTCCGGAAGATCGGCCGGATCACCCGCTTCGAGACCAAGGCCTACGTGGGAGAGGCCCGCATCCTGGACCTGGAGCGGGCCTCGGACGAGGACGGCGCCCCGGTCTCGAAGGGTGAGGCCTGACCGCGCGACTCACCCGTTTTGGTCCCGCTGTGAGTTGTCCCGTGGGCCAAAAATATGGAGAGTTTGCGCGTACTTCCCTACCTCGTATTCTTGACAGGTTGCTCAGTGCGGGACGTAGGATGCACCTTCACGTCCCCCTGAATTCCAGGGTTCCAGCGTGACCCGGCGGTCCGAGGCGACCGTCGTGGTGCGCTGGCCAGTTCGGAGGCATCGATGACCGTGGGGCTCCTGACCAAGCTGACGCTGCTCGCCGCCGAGGCGACCGCGTCCGGCTCCTTCTTCGACCAGATGGCCGCGCGCTTCCGCGCCGGCAAGAGCGGCATGTACCCCATCGCCATCTGCGGCGTGATCGCCCTGGCGATCATCATCGAGCGGATAGTGGTGCTCTTCTTCTCCGCGCCGATCAACAAGGACGGCTTCCTGCGGGGGCTGAAGAAGCACATCTACGCCGGTGACCTGGACAAGGCGATCAACTACGTGGCCGGCCAGAAGAGCACCCCGCTCACCAACGTGGTGAAGGCGGGTCTGATGAACGTGCCCAAGGGCGAGGACGAGGTGCAGGCGGCCCTGGACGAGGCCAGCCTCCGCGAGACGCCCAAGCTCGAGGCCCGCACCGGCTACCTGGCGATGCTCGGGAACGCGGCGATGCTCGCCGGACTCCTCGGAACGGTGAACGGTCTGATCCAGTGCTTCGAGGCCGTGGCCCACGTGAACCCGGCGGACAAGGCCACCATCCTCTCCCAGGGCATCTCCGAGGCGATGAACTGCACCTTCTTCGGGCTGCTCATCGCCATCCCGGCGCTGATCATGTTCTCGGTCCTCAACGGTCGGACGCAGAGCCTGATCAACGACATCAACGAGACCAGCGTCTCGGTGCTGAACCTGGTGGTGAACAACAAGGACAAGTTCAAGAACCTGACCGTCTCCGCAGGACGCGACGAGGACTAGCGGCCTCGTCGACTCCCACGCCACACCCTAGAGACCGGAGAGAGCGCGCATGGCCGGCGGGATGGACCTCGGTGATGCCAAGGGCCCCAAGAAGCCCTTGGACGCCACCATCAACCTGGTCCCCTTCATCGACCTGATGGCAGTGACCATCAGCTTCCTCATCATGACCGCAGTGTGGACGCAGATCGGGCGCCTCCAAGTCTCCGGTGGCGGCGGCGACGGCGACCCCACGCCGGAGAAGGACGACAAGACCGTCCCGGTGACGCTGCTCCTCTCGGAGAAGGACCTCCGGCTCACGGTCGGCACCACCAGCTTCGACCCCATCCTCATCGTCCGGGACGCCAAGCAGCAGATCGACCTCACCAAGCTCTCCGAGCGTTTCAAGGACGTGAAGGAGAAGCTCGGCCCCGACCAGACGGCGATCACCGTGCAGACCGAGGACGCGGTCCGTTACGAGGACCTGGTGCACGTCATCGACGAATGCATCGGTGACGGCTTCCCCTCGGTGTCGGTCGCGCCCGTGAGTACCTGACCATGGCCATCGAAACCCCGGGCAAGCGCTTCGGCAAGCGCCTCAGGAAGTCGAAGGTCTTCGGGCATGGACATGCCGCGCACAAGTCCACCAACGCGGATCTCCTGATCACGCCACTGGTCGACATGTTCGTGATCATCGTGCTCTTCCTGATCGCCAACTTCTCGGCGACGGGAGAGATCCTGAACATGACCAAGGACATCCAGCTGCCCACCGCCACGCACGTGGACGAGCTGGAGCTGGCGCCGGTGATCATGGTCAGCAACGACGACATCATCATCAACGGCATCTCGGTGGCCCGGGTGGCCGACCTCTCGCGGGACGACTACGTCACCATCCCCGCGCTGGAGGAGAAGCTCCGCGAGCAGAAGAAGGAGACCGAGGAGCTCCACGCCCTGGCCAACGACGGCACGGCCTTCAAGGGCGTGGTGAACATCCAGGGGCACAAGGACGTGCCCTTCCGGATCATCAAGCGGGTGATGTTCAGCTGCCAGGGCGGCGGCTACGGGAACATCAACTTCGCGGTGCTCCGCGGCGCCACCGGCGAGGGCGGCGAGAAGACCGCCGCGCTCAAGTAGACCGCTCCCGCGGTCACCCTACAGCGAGCGCCAGTCGAGCCGGGTCGGCCGGGGCCGGCCTTCCTGCAGCTCGGCCCGGTGAAACGCGGTGGCGGCCGAGATGAGGTGGACGATCCAGCCGAAGAACCCCGCGCTGCCGATCCACAGCGCCGGGGTGATGATCAGCCAGAACAGCCCCCGAAGAACCTCGCGGTTGTAGATCTGCCCGAGCCCGGGAATCAGGAACGAGAGCAGCGCGGCAACGGCGGGACGAGACATGGTGTCGGCTTCCTCCGACCGGGGAGACGCTGGAGGCGTCCACCGATTGCAGGTCGGCTGCAGCGACAGCGGAATCCTGGGGCGAGCCGTCAGGTCTCCAGCGCCCGGGCGGGCGTCGCGGCCGGGGCATGGGCATGGGCGTGCTTGAGAAGCCAGTCACGCACCGGTGGCCCACCGAACCGCGCCAGGGCAGCTGCCACGCCGAAGCGGGCCACGCGGGCGACGGCCACCGCGCCGAGGAAGGGGCCGATCGACACGCCGACCAGGCCGCTGCCGATGGTCGCGAGCTTGAACGCCGGCACCACCATGCAGACCACGGCGAGGGACCACCAGTTCCGGCTGAGCAGCTCGGCCAGCGTGCCATGCACGTCGAACCAGTCGGTCCACCGCGACCCGGCCGCGAGGAGCACCGCGAGCACGCCCGCCACCGCGGCCCTCTGCCGGGCGGCAGAGCGCTCTCGCCAGCCCTGGAGCGCGGTCAGGACCGCGACGATGGCCGCAAGCCCGGCGAGGACCAGGAGCGCCTTCCGGAGCCAGTCTGGCCCGAGGTCCAGCCGGAGGTTGGGGTCCACGTGGATGAGCTGGAGGCCCCCGCGCATGGCCGCCCCGATGGCGTACCCCAGCAGGCTTCCGCCGATGGAGGCCACCGCTCCCCAGAGGGTCAGGCGGAACCAGCGGTGCGGGGCCGCGATGATCATCGGGATCAGCAGGACGAAGGGCGGGACGGGGAAGAACGCCGAGTCGATCGCCGCGACGACCAGCAGCGCGCTGAATGCGGCCGGGGTGTTCGCATACGACTCGACCCGGGAGTACATCCGGCCGGACCAGGCCCGTGCCCGTCCCCACGGCGTCGCTGGGAGATGACGTTCGGTGTCGGAACTCATGCGGGAATCGGCCGGCACCCTAGCAGGAAGGCCCCCGGGACCGAGGGGTGGCTGTGTGTGGCAGTCGGGTGTCCGGATGTTAGGTTGCCTGGCATGACGGCCATGGAACGGGTGGAGCGTGCCGCGTCCGCGCTCAAGGTCTTCCCCCTCCCTTCGGCCGTGCTGTTTCCGCACACCGTCCTTCCTCTCCACATCTTCGAGCCTCGCTTTCGCTCCCTGGTGAAGTCGGCGCTGGCCGGCGACAAGGTGATGGCGATGGCGCAGCTCGAGCCGGGCTACGAGGGCAGCTACTCCGGGCGCCCGCGCATGCGGCCCATGGTCTGTGCGGGCATCATCGCCTGGCACGAGGAGCTGGACGGCGGGCGGTACAACATCATCGTGCAGGGCACGGTGCGCGCGCGCATCCTCGAGGAGCTCCCGCCCGACCAGCTCTACCGCGAGGTGCGCGCGGCCATCCTTCCCGACGCCGACTACCACGGCGTGGAGGAGGAGCAGCTTCGCCAGGCGATGCTCGAGCTCGCGGCGCGCCTGCCGCCCCCGGTCGCCCAGGGATTGCTCCAGGCGTCGGCCCGGGCCTCGGGCGGCGCGCTTGCCGACGTGGTGGCCTCGAGCGTGGTGGCCGACGTCGAGCGCCGCCAGGATCTCCTGTGCGAGCTCGACGTGCGCGCCCGGCTGCGCTCGGTGCTGGCCGAGGTCAGCGAGGTGCTGGCGCGGCTCGCCCCGGCGAAGCCCGAGGGGCCGGTGAACTGACGATGCGGCTGGTCAAGATCGGCCTCGCCTCGGTGAACACCACGGTGGGCGCCACCCAGGGCAACGTGGAACGGGCGCTCCGTTTCGCGAAGGAGATGGCCGCCGCGGACGTGACGGTCGCCGCCTACCCCGAGCAGATGATCGGCGGGTACCCGCCCGAGGACCTCATCCAGTGGCAGGGGTTCGTCGAGGATCAGTGGCGGGCCCTGCAGCACTTCGCGAAGGAGACGAAGAGCCACCCCACGGTGCACGTCCTTGGTGTGGCCGTCCTCCACGAGGGCCTCCGCTACGGCTGCGCGGCCATCGTCGCCGGCGGGGAGATCCGGGGCCTGGTGCCCAAGGAGAAGCTCCCGACGTACAGCATCTATTACGAGGGCCGCACCTTCAGCCGTGGCTTTCCCTACCAGCTCGGCGAGCACCGGGGCGTTCCCTTCGGCGACCTCATCTTCCGGTTCGACTTCGGCGTCATCGCCCCGGAGGTGTGCGAGGACGCCTGGACCACCGACTGCCCGATGCGCCGGCGCACCTACTCGGGCGCCGAGCTGGTGGTGAACATCTCCGGCTCCGCCTTCCGCGTGGGGACGGATCAAACCCGGCGGGAGATGCTCATCACCCGCGCCGGCGACCACCAGTGCACGCTGGCCTATGTGAACCTCGTGGGCGGCAACGACGGCCTGCTCTTCGACGGCGGCGGCTTCGTCTTCCAGAACGGGAAGCTGATGCTCGACGTGGCGCGCTGGCGCGAGGGCTGGGAGGCCACCACCGTCGACCTCGACCGCACCATGCGGCTCCGGAGCGAGAACACGACCTGGCGGATGGACCACACCGCGTGGGCCGCCTCACACGAGCCGGTCCCGACGCTCGACATCCCCGCCAGCGAGTTTCGCACCCGCCGGGAGAAGCTGACCTACCCGGTCCCGGCGCACGGGAGCTTCTTCCTCCCCGGTCCGGAGAAGCACGTCCCGGCGCGCACCCGCTACTGCGAGGACGTACTCGACGCCCTGGCGATGGGGGTGGGCGATTACTTCGAGAAGAACCGGGTCTTCAAGACCGTCGGGGTGGCGCTCTCCGGCGGCAGGGACTCGCTGCTGACCCTGCTGGTCGCCCACCGCTGGGCGACGCGGAAGAAGCCCGAGGCGCCGGGGAGTCTGCTCCGGGCGTTCTACATGCCGAGCCGCTACTCGTCGGCGGAGACGGAGAAGGCGGCGCGCACCGTCTGTGACGAGCTCGGAGTGCCGCTCCGGGTGGTGAGCATCGACGCGGCGTTCGAGCGAGAGCTGGAAGCGGTCCGGGCGATGCTCCAGCCTGGCGAGGCGTTGACCCAGCTCACCGAGCAGAACGTCCAGGCGCGGATCCGCGGTCAGCGAATGTGGAGCTGGAGCAACTCCAGTGGTGGCCTGTTCCTCCAGACCGGCAACATGAGCGAGCGCGCGGTGGGGTACACCACCGTGGGAGGCGACCTCGAGGGCGCGCTGGCGGTCATCGCCAACGTGCCGAAGACGGTGGTGATGGTGCTGCTCGATTACCTCCAGGAGGTGCACCCGCTGGAGGGCATCCGCCTGGTGCTGCAGAAGCCGCCGGGCCCCGAGCTGGCGCCGAACCAGGTGGGCGAGGAGGAGCTGATGCCCTTCCGGGTGCTCGACGCCTGCTTCCATCTCTTCGCCGACGAGAAGCTGCTCCCCGACGAAGTGGAGCGCGTCGTCGGCTCGATGTTCCCCGACGTCTCTCCGGAGGCGGTGCACGGGTACGTGACGAAGTTCGTGAGGCTGTTCCTCTCCAGCATCTACAAGTGGGTGCAGGCGCCGCTGTCACTGCACATCGGGAACCTGGACCTGGACCGGGAGCGGGCACTGCAGCTCCCGGTGGTCACGCACGCCGAGTGGGCGCTGAAGAAGAAGTGACCGCGAGCCGTCCGGTTCCCACTCTTGCGGACTGGCTGCGCGTCAACGCAGCCATCGGGACGTTGAGCTTCGGCTCGGCGAGCCGCCTCCCGCTTTACGAGGACGCGGTGGTCCGGCGCCGGGGCTGGCTGAGCACGAACGAGTTTGCCGAGGTCCTCACCGTGGCCCAGCTTCTCCCCGGCCCCAACATCGTCAATCTCTCGGCGTACCTCGGCTACCGCCTCGTCGGGCCTCTCGGTGCCGTGCTCGGCATCCTCTGCCTGTGTCTCCCGGGCGCGGTGCTGGCGGTCGCGCTCTCCGGGGCGCTCGCAGTGGACAGGCCGTGGGTGCAGGCGCCCCTGCGTGGAATGGCGGTGGCGGGGATCGTGCTGCTCCTCCTGTTCATCTCGAGGCGGTTGCCGGCGCTGGCGAGCACCGCGGATCCGGCCACGCCCGCCCGGATGCGAGTGCGAGTCGCGCGCGGCCTGCTGATGGCCGCGGTGGGGGTGGCGATCCTCTCCGGCGCCTCGCTGTTCGCCGTCCTGGGCGTGGCGATCCCGATCGCAATCGTCCTGGAGTTCGCCCTGTGAAGCTGCTGGCGCTGTTCTGGATCTTCTTCCGGCTCGGGCTGGTCTCCTTCGGGAGCGTGTTTGCCGTGCTCCCCGAGCTGCAGCGGGCGCTGGTGGATCAGGGCTTCGTCACGCCCGAGGGTTTCCTCCAGGCGTTCGTCCTCGGTCAGGTGGTTCCGGGGCCCAACATGGCGATGTGCGCGGTCATCGGCTGGCAAGTGGCAGGGCTCGCCGGGGCGCTGGTTGCCTTCGTGGGCATCTACAGCGGGCCGGTTGCGATCATGGGAGCGGCCTACGCCGTGTACCACCGCTGGCGAGAGGTCACCTGGGTGCGGCGGCTGGAGCTGGCGATGCGCCCGGTCGTGCTGGGGCTGCTGGCCGCGTCGGCGGCGTCGCTGATGTGGACCGCGGCCGGGACCCGGCACGTCCTCGCGCTCGGCGTCGCGGTGCTGGTCGGTGTGCTCGCGGTGAAGACCCGGCTCGGTGCGCTCTCTTTGATGTTCGCCGGCGCGCTGGCCTGGTCCGCCGGGCAGCTGCTGTCGTGAGAAGAGCCGGCGGGCCGCGCACGCGCGTCGTCGACGGACCGGTCACTCCTCGACGATCGAGCTCACCTTGGCCAGGACCTCATCCAGAACCGTGCGGAGCTTTCGCATCGCCGTCGGTGTGAGGCGGCCGCGGCGCGCCGCGCGGCGGAGCACCCGGAAGAGCTGCGCCGCGCGCTGCATGAGATCAGCCAGGTCCTCGGCGCTCTCCACCCAGCTCGAAGCGCCCGAGCGCTCGTAGAAGTCCTCCACCTCCGAGCGATGCTCCTGGAGGTCGCGCTGGCCCTCCGGGGTGATCGCGTAGATGCGCCGCCCGTCGTCGTCGGTGCCCCGCACGTGCCGGAGCTCCTCCAGCATCTGGAGGGTGGGGTAGATGACCCCGGGGCTCGGGCGGTAGGCCTGCCCGCTCCGCTCCTCGATGGTCTGCATGATCTCGTAGCCGTGCCGGGGCTGCTTCTCCAGCGCGTCCAGCACCAGGTAGCGGACCGCGCCTCGCTCGGCGCGCGGAGGCGGGCCACCGAACATCTCCCACCAGTCTCCCCGTCCGCTTCGTCCGTGGCGCCCCCACGGTCCGCGTCCCATCCACATCCCGGGGTGCCAGCCCCAACTCTCTCCGTGACTCATCGCAGGGCTCCTTGCCGGCCAACCGGCCTCGGTCGACACATCGCGTCGATGTGTCGAGTCGATATATCTGTAGATAGCACGTGGCAGGTTGCGCTGCCACCTTCGCTGGGTGATCGACACGTCCGAAGTCCCGAAGGAGGCGCGGTCGAGGTGCCCGCCGTCGAGGTGCCAGACAACTCGTAAAGGCACCTGGTTACGCCTGGTTATGCGGGCCAGAGCGGCGTGCGGCGACGCATGCGGGATCTCAAGGTGCCGACCCGACCTCCGCCGTCGGGGCGCCAGACACCTCGTTACCGGAGGTGCCTACCGCAGGTGCCAGACACCTCGTTACCCGAGGTGGCCGTCGAGGTGCGGCCGTCGAGGTGCCAGACACCTCGTTACCGGACACCTCGTCACCGCCTCGTTACCGGGGATCGTCCGGTCGTCGCCCTGCCGCTCAGCGCCGGTGGACGCTGCGGTCGCGGCCGGCCTGCTTGGCGCGGGTACACGCCGACTCGGCGGCCTCGAGCAGGTTGCCCCAGGGCTCGGCGGGCCGGAGCGCCGCCACGCCCACGCTCACCGTCGCGCTCACGCACTGGTCCGCGCGCGCCGCGCTGCGAAGCCGGTCGGCGAGCGCACAGGCCCGGGGAAGCGCCCAGCCGGGCAGCAGCAGCGCGAACGTGTCAGCCCCCAGCCGGCCGATGGGTCCGGCCCCGCTGCTCTCCGCCGAGATGCGCTCGGCCAGCGCCTCGACGCAGCTGTCTGCCGCCAGATCGCCCCGCACGTCCCGGAGCGCCTGGAAGTCGTCCACGTCGACCACCAGGAGGCTGCACGGCTGCGCCGCCCGGCGGGCGACCTGCACCGCGAAGGCCAGCTCGCGCTCGAACGCCCCGCGCGTGTAGACGCCTGTCTCGAGGTCCAGCTCGACGACCTGGGCGCTCATGGCGCGCTCGCTCCCGACGCAGCCCGCGTCTTGGCCGCCGCACGGACGAACCCGTCGTACTGACGGAGCGCCGCCTCGCCGACCATCTGGATGTGGTGGTTGTTGAGCCAGGCGGTCACCGGCGCGGCCACCAGCGGCATCGCTCGGCCCAGGGAGGTGAAGCCGCCCTTCTGGGCGAGCACCGCCGCCACCTTGCCCAGCACCTTGGGTCCGGACCGCTGCAGCGGGCCCACGCCGTTGGCCTCGCCGAGCACGGCGAGCAGCTCGGTGCGGGCCCGCCGGAAGCGCAGGTCGACGCCGTAGGCCGTTGCGATGTCGGCCATCATGCGGATCTGCAGCCAGGCCATGACCACCAGGTCCGCCGGGACGCTCACCAGGCCGAAGACGCCGCTCACCGATCCGCTGAGCGAGGCCAGGCCCTTGGTGGACTCGATGACGTGCTGCCCGAGCTCGCGCGGGCCTGCGGAGGCGTAGCGGGTGCGGAGCGCCTTCACCCGGCCGCGGGCGCGCTTCGCCTCGAGGCCCACGACGTCTTCCATCCGCAGCGACGCCAGGCGCTTCAGCGACCCCGGTCGGAGCTTCTTCAGGAAGGCAAGGCGTTCGCCGTCGAGCAGTCCCACGGAAGGAGATCCTGGCAGCGGCCCGGTCTCCCCGGCAACGGCCGAGTGAGCCAGACACGTCCGGAGAACGCACGGCGGGTGGGCCTGATTTCGGCGGAAGTGCGTGTTTCTACGACTGCCCCAGACGTGAGGCGACCCGGGTCGCCTCCTCGACCGCCCTGGCGAGGACCGAGCGGATGCGGCCGTCCTCGAGCGTGAGCAGCCCGGCGATGGTGCACCCCGCCGGGGTGGTCACCTGGTCCTTCAGCGCGGCGGGGTGCATCCCGGTCTGGAGCACCATCCGGGCCGAGCCGTGGAGCATCTGGGCCGCGATCTCCATCGCCACGTCCCGGCGGAGGCCCATCATCACGCCGCCTTCTGCGAGCGCCTCGATGATGAGGTAGGCAAACGCCGGCCCGCTGCTGTTCAGCGCGGTGACCACGTCCATCGACTTCTCCTCCAGCTCGATGCACCGGCCCACGGTCTGGAACAGGCGGACGGCAGTCCGCACGTGGGCGTCCGTGGCCAGCGGGCCGCGGGAGACGATGGTCATGCCCTCGCCGATGGTGCACGGGGTGTTGGGCATCGCCCGGATGAGAGGGCTCTCCGGCAGCCAGCGGCGGATCTGCTCCAGGCGGACGCCGGCCGCGGTGCTCAGCACCAGCTTGCCCCGAAGTGCGGCGCGCATCTCCTCGGCGTCGAGCACGCCCTGGAGCTGCTGCGGCTTCAGCGACACCAGGACCGCGCTCGCCTCGCGCGCGACCGAGAGGTTGTCCACCGTGGCCCGGACGCCGTGCTTCGCCGCCAGCGCCTCGGCCGCCTCCGTCCGGCGCGTGGAGACGGACAGACGCGCCGGAGCGAGCGAGCCCGAGCGGATGAGCCCGCGCACGATCGCCTCGCCCACCGTTCCACAACCCAGGACGCCCAGGGTACCGTCGTTGTCCAGCATGCCCTCGGACCTAGCACAGCCGGGCCCGCGGCCTCCCCTCGGGGACAGCCAGCGCATCGTGGTGAAGCTGGGCACCCAGGTGGTGACCCACGATGGCCGGTCGCTCGCCCTGGGGCGGCTGATGTCGCTCGTGGAGGAGATGGCCCGACTTCGCCTGGAGGGGCGGCAGATCCTCCTCGTCTCCAGCGGTGCGGTCGCCCTGGGCATGAAGCAGCTCGGTCTCGCCGAGCGGCCGCGCTCGCTGGGGCTGCGCCAGGCCTGCGCCGCCGTGGGGCAGGGACACCTCGTGGCGCTCTACACCTCGGCCTTCGCCCAGTTCGGGGTGACCGCGGCCCAGGTGCTGCTGACGGAGAGCGACCTCGGCGACCGTGACCGGGCGCTCTGCGTCCGGACGACCCTGATGCGGCTCCTCGAGCTGCGCGCGGTGCCGGTGCTCAACGAGAACGACAGCGTGAGCATCCGCGAGCTGGTGGAGCACCGGCGCGCGCAGGGCGAGGAGACGGGCGCGCCGGCGTTCGGGGACAACGACGGGCTGAGCGCCCGGGTGGCCATCGGGGTCGACGCCGATCTCCTCGTGCTCCTGACCGACGTGGACGGGCTGTACACCGCCGACCCCCGGACCGACCACGCCGCCCGGCGCATCGACGTGCTCGACGCCGAGACCCCACGGCTCGGCGGGGTGAGCGCCGGGGGCACGGGCGGGATGGCCAGCAAGCTGGAGGCAGCAAGGCTCGCGAGCCGGGCCGGGGTGACGACGGTCGTGGCCTCCGGCGCCGCGCCCGGCGTCCTGCGCCGGCTGCTTTCCGGGGACACGGTGGGGACCTGCATCCCTCCGGCCGAGCGGCGGGCGGTGCGCCGGCAGCGCATCGCGCTCGCGCCCCAGTCGGGTGCGCTGGTGGTCAACGACGGGGCGGTGGCGGCGCTGGAGGGTGGCCGGGCCTCGCTCCTGCCCATCGGGGTGCTGGCGGTGGAGGGCGAGTTCCGGGAGGGTGACGTGGTGGAGATCCGCGATGGCTCGGGCCGGGTGCGGGGCCGGGGCCTGGTCAACTACGACGCCCGGGCCTGCCGCGCGCTGCTGGGCCGGCACAGCGAGGAGATCGAGGACGTGCTCGGCTGGCGGGGCTACGACGCGCTCGTTACCCGGGACAACCTGGTGCTGGGGTCATGAGCGGCGAGCGCGTGTGGCGAGCGGCGGACGCGGATGCATCCCGGCACGGAGCCTGCGGTTCCATCCGGACGCGGAGCGCCGAGCCAGGCATGGAGGTGGACGGGTGAGCGCGGTCGTCGAGCGGGTTCAGCGTGCCATAGAGGCCGGAGGACGCCTGGCCCGGGCACCGGCGGAGTCGCGCACTCGGGCCCTCAAGGCGCTCGCGACGGCGCTGGTCGATCCCGAAGTGTGCGCGCGGGTCCTCGAGGCGAACGCGCGCGACCTCGCTGCGGCGTCGGGGCTCGCGACTCCGCTGGTGAAGCGGCTGAAGCTGGATGCGGCGAAGCTGGAGACGATGGCCGATGGAGCGCGTCAGCTCGCGTCCCGGGCGGATCCACTCGGTGACGTGCTCGCCCGGCGAAAGCTGGACGAGGGGCTGGTGCTCGAGCAGATCCGCTGTCCGCTCGGGGTGCTGGCCGTGGTGTTCGAGTCGCGGCCGGACGCGCTGGCGCAGATCGCCTCGCTCGCGCTCCGCTCGGGGAACGCCGTCCTGCTCAAGGGCGGGCGGGAGGCCGCGGAGTCCAACCACGCGCTGGCGGAGGTGGTGCGCGTGGCGCTGGAGCGGGCAGGGCTCCCTGCGGACGCGGTGCAGCTGCTCGACGACCGCGCCGAGGTCGACGCCTTGCTCGGACTGGAGAAGGGGGTGGACCTGGTGGTCGCCCGCGGGGGCAAGGAGTTCGTGGAGCACGTCCGCGCCCGCAGCCGCATGCCGGTGCTGGCCCACGCCGAGGGCGTGTGCCACGTCTTCCTCCACCGCTCGGCGGACCCGGCGAAGGCAGCGCGGATCGTGGTGGACAGCAAGGTCACCTATCCGGCGGCCTGCAACGCGGTGGAGACCCTGCTCTGGGAGCCTGGGGCTGAGGCCGCGCTGGACGCGAGCGTGGCCGCGCTCCGGTCGGTGGGCGTCGAGCTGCGAGGAGATGCGGCGACCCGGGCCCGACATCCGGAGATGACCGCGGCGACTGACGCCGACTGGGATTGCGAATACGGCGCGTTGATCCTCTCCGTGGCCCGCGTCGCGGATCTCGACGGTGCGCTGGCGCACATCGCCCGCCACGGCTCGCAGCACACCGAGGCCATCGTCGCCGAGGACCGTGCCGCCGCGGAGCGCTTCCTCGCCGAGGTGGACGCGGCCTGCGTGTTCCACGACGCGAGCACCCGCTTCGCCGACGGCTACCGCTTCGGCCTCGGCGGCGAGGTGGGCATCGGCACCGGGAAGCTGCACGCCCGGGGTCCGGTCGGCGTGGACGGGCTCCTCACCTTCCGGTGGCTGCTACGCGGGTCGGGGCAGGTGAGCGCCGAGTATGGGCCGGGGCAGAAGCCGTTCCTGCATGAGGACCTCTGACCACTCGACGCGCTCAGAAGCGGACGAACCAGAGGAACGGACGCGCGCGGGCGAAGGTGTCACGGACGACGACGAGCTGCGGGGCCCAGCCGGCCTCCTTCGGTCCCACCCAGGAGCGATCGCTCTCGCCCCACGTCTCGTAGACGAGAGAAAGGTCACTCCCCCCACCTTGAACTCGCACAGCCGCTCCTGGTGCGGGCGATAGGCGAGGAGCGTCGCGCCGGGAATGGCCCGGACGATCTGCCGGACGGCGCGCCTGGTCAGGAAGAACGTCGAGACCTCGAAGGGGTACATCCGGCCATCGGCGTCCGGATGTCGTGGACCTTCATCGACGGAACTGCGCGGTCGTCTTCAGCGCGAACGGCACCGGTGCCGGTCCCGACTGCAGCTGACCCTCGAGCGCGATGGGAACGCTCCCGCCCTTCAGCATCGCCTGCGCCGCGCCGAGCGCACCCGAGAACGGGACCGTGAGCGGCAGCGTCACCGAGCGCGAGGCGCCAGGCTCGAGCGTGCCGAGGTCCTTGGCCGAGACCTCGCCCACCCGCGTCCCTCCGATGGTCACTGCGGCCTGGAGCGCCTGGAGCGGGACCGCGAAGCTTCCCCTTCCGGTGAGGGTGACCGGGAGCTCCACCGTGGCACGGTCGATGGCCACGCTTGCGACGCGCGGCGTCCCGAGCGCGATCCCCGGCATGTCCGGGAGCGAGAAGGTCCCCTCGTGCGAGAGCGGCAGGTGCACCACGCCGATGGGCGTCTTCACTCCCACGGTGCCCTCGGCCTTGTACCCGGCGCTGCCCTTGGCCAGCACAGTGGCCACTGCCTGCCCGAGGTCGGTGAACTTGAACGACGCCGGGAGTGTCACGTCGGCGCTTCCGTTCGCCGGAATCTGCAGCCCTTCCGGAGGCCGGCCGGTCGCCACCGGGTGACCGTCGATGCTGAGCCGGTAATCGAGAGCCGCGAGCGAGAGGCCAACGCCGTTCGGGTTGTTGACGGTGGTCACGACGTTCAGCGTCGCCCCGCTCAGGGTGACGTCCGCGAGCGTGGTGCTCTTGTAGGCCAGCGTGGGCTTCTGGAACGCGCCGGACGTGAGCTGCTCCAGAGTCGCGCAGGAGGTGGCCACGGCCGCGAGGGCGAGCAGCAGGCGAGCAGGAGTCCGGGTCATGAAACGCACAGCGTAATCACGGGTCCAACCCCCCGTGGACAGGACCGGAACGGCCAAAGACTGGACGCGCACCGCCCCAGACTGCTACCTACCAGTCGGTAGGAGACCTCCGAGCCGCCCCGACGCGCCAGTGGTAACCTCGATGCCCCCCCGTGAGACGCACCGACGACACCACCGCGAAGCACCGGGCAATCCTCGAGACCGCAGCGCGGCTCATCTGCAAGCAGGGCTACGAGGGAACGAGCATCCAGGAGATCGCGGATGCCTGCGGGCTCACCAAGGCCGGCCTCTATCATCACATCGAGAGCAAGGAGCAGCTGCTCATCGAGATCATGAACTACGGGATGGACGTGTTCGAGGAGCGCGTCCTCTCCGAGGTGGAGCACATCCCGGATCCGGTGGAGCGCCTCAAGGCTTGCATGGCGAGGAACATCAAGCTCGTCACCCGCGGGTGGAGCAAGGAAGTCACCATCATCCTCCACGAGCACGACACGCTGACCGGCAAGGCGCAGGCGCACATCAACGCGCGCAAGAAGCGCTACGTACGGTTCCTCGAGTCGTCCTTCGCCGAGGCGGTGGAGAAGGGACTGATCCGGCCGGTGGATCCCACGGTCGCCGCCTTCTCGTTCCTCGGGATGGTGCTCTGGATCTACAAGTGGTTCAAGCCGGGCGGGAAGCGCACCGACGACGAGGTCGCCGCGGGCATGGTGGATCTGCTCTTCACCGGCCTCGTGCCCCGCTCCTGATTCCGCTCACGAAGTCCCACGCCCATCCGCCGGAACCGCATGCGCGGGCGCCTCGCCGGGCGGTACCCGTTCACTCGCTCCGGGCGGCCGGCCCGGGTCCCTGCCTCAGGTTGAGGGGAGAAACACACGCATGAAGACGTCCGTGGGCATCGAGGCCCTTGCCGTGGCGCTGCCTCGCCACACGCTGCACCTGGAGGATCTGGCGCGCGCTCGCGGGGTGGACCCCGCCAAGTACATCGCCGGCCTCGGCGTGCGCGAGATGGCGGTGACCGACCCCGGGGAGGACACGGTCGCCCTCGCCGCCACCGCCGTGCGGCGGCTCATCGATTCGAACGACGTCGATCCCGCGTCGATCGGCATGCTCGCCGTGGGCACCGAGACCGGCGTGGATCACAGCAAGCCGGTCGCCTCGTACGTGCAAGGCGCGGCCGGGCTACCCCGACACATGCGGGTCTTCGACGTGCAGCACGCCTGCTACGGCGGCACCGCGGGGCTGATGGCGGCCATCGAGTGGATCGCCTCGGGCGTGGCTGGCGGGAAGTCGGCGGTCATCGTCTGCTCGGACATCGCCCGTTACGGGGTGAAGACCGCGGGCGAGCCCACCCAGGGCGCCGGCGCGGTGGCGATGCTGGTCTCGTCCCGCCCGGAGCTCTTCGCCATCGACCTCGGCCTCAACGGAACGAGCAGCGCGCACGTGTTCGACTTCTGGCGTCCGCTCGGCCGTCGGGAGGCCGTCGTGGACGGGCACTACTCCATCGACTGCTACCTGGAGGCGCTGTCCGGCGCCTACCGTGACTGGCGGGGGAGGGCGGAGGCGAAGGAGATCGTCCGCCGTGCCGCCTCGGCGCTCCCCAGCGAGCAGCTGGCGGCCATCGGCTATCACGTGCCGTTCTGCAAGATGGCGAAGAAGGCCCATGCCCGGCTTCGCCGGTGCGACCTGGACGACGTGCTGGGCGCGTTCGACGAGGCGCGTGAGGAGCGCGAGAGCGCGACCAGCTTCGAGCGCCAGGTCGCGGGTTCGCTGACCCTCTGCTCCCGGGTGGGCAACATCTACACCGGCTCGCTGTACCTCGGGTTCGCAGGGATGCTGAACGCCGGGGCCGCGGCCCTCGTGGGCAAGCGGATCGGCCTCTTCAGCTACGGAAGCGGCTGCGCGAGCGAATTCTTCTCCGGCGTGGTCGGCAAGAACGCCGCCGAGCAGATCCAGCGCGCACACCTGGACGAGGTCATCGGCTCGCGCGAGCGGGTCACGGTGGAGGAGTACGAGCGGCTGATGGCGCTTCAACCCGACGCGCCGCCGGACATCCCGCCGGCGCCGGGCGCATTCCGATTCACCGGGGTGAAAGACCACCGCCGCGAGTACGCCGCGGGCTGATCCGCAAAGGGCTGGCGCTGCTCCGGGCCGGTGAGCCGACCGGAGCCCGGACCCTGGTGCGTCGTCCTGTCGCACCCGCTGCGCGGTTCTGGCACCGCCGTTCCCACCTCTGAACGCCGCCGGGCCCCTCCTTCCCGCTGGCTGCGCGAGGAGCCCCGTTCGTCCAGGCACGTCGATTGCTCGTTCCCGTCCTGCGCCAGAGTGGGCGCAGGAGAGGCTGGTCCCATGCGACGGATCGACGCAGTCTTGAAGATCTTCCTTCCTCTGGTCCTGGCCTGCGGCCTGGCCGCACGGGCCGAGAGCTCCCGGCCCTGGGCGCGCCGGAACGTCGCCATCGTCGTCTACGACGGGGTGGAGATCCTCGACTTCGCCGGCCCGACGGAGGTCTTCACCGCGGCGGGCAACGGCTCCTTCCGCGTGTACACCGTCGCTGCCTCTCGCGCGCCGGTGCTGAGCCAGGGGGTCCTCACCGTTCACCCGGACTTCTCGGTCGAGGACAGCCCCGTCCCCGACATCCTCGTGCTCCCCGGCGGGCAGTCGCGTGGCTTCACCCGCTCCGAGGCCGGCATGAGCTGGGTCCGGAAGGTGGCGGCGAGGAACGAGCTGAGCATGTCGGTGTGCAGCGGCGCCTTCATCCTGGCTCAGCTCGGGCTGCTCGATGGCAGACCGGCGACCACCCACTGGGGCGCGGTCCCGCGGCTCCGGGCGGCATTTCCTCGGGTACAGGTGAAGACCGACGTCCGCTTCGTGGACGCCGGACGCATCGTCACCACCGCCGGCGTGTCCGCGGGCATCGACGGGGCGCTGCACGTGGTGCAGCGACTGCTCGGGGACGACGTGGCCTGGGAGACCGCGCGCTACATGCAGTATGCCTGGGAGCCCCACGAGTCGGCGTCGCTGCCTGGTCCGGCCAAGGAGGCCCTCCGGGCTCTGGTCTTCCAGGACACCGAGCGCGCCGTCACCCTCCTCTCCGCTCAGGCGGCGAGGTCCCCGAGGGACCCCGTGGTCCTCTCGCGCCTCGGGCGTGCCCGGCTCCTCCGCGGAGAGACGAAGGCGGCGATAAAGACTCTGGAATCCGCGGTCGCGCTCGGCGACGTGCGGCCCCTCACCCTGGCCGCGCTCGGCGACGCCCAGCTCGCGAGTCACGCGAACGCGGCAGCCGAGCGTACCTTCGCGGAGCTGTTCAGGGAGCGCGGCGCCGCGGTCGACGCATATCAGCTCGCCTCCGCTCAGGGTCGGCAGGGGAAGGTGGACGCCGCGATCGCGTCACTCGGCGAGGCCGTCGCTCTCGGCTTCCGGGATCAGGGTCTGGCGGACGGGGACGCGGACCTTCGCACCGTGCGGGGCGATCCCAGATATGCCCGGCTCTTCGGGCAAGACCACTAGAGCGCGGAGCGACGGCGGCCGTGGTCAGCCCTTCCGGCCGAAGAGCCCCGTCACGGTGCCCTGGGCCAGCACGTGGCCGCGGATCATGAAGCGGAACTTCGCGTAGGTCGTCCGCTCGTCCGCGCCCTCCAGCCGCGGCACGTCCAGCGCGTAGACAGTGAACTGGTAGCGGTGCGGCGGATCTCCCGGAGGCGGCGCCATCCCCCCGTATGCGCTCTCGCCGTAGTCGGTGAACCCGAGCGTCGCACCCTTGGGCGTCTTGCCGGGGGCACCGGCGCCCGCCGGGAGGGTCTTCAGTTCAGCGGGGAGATTGAACAGCACCCAGTGGGAGAAGCCCACCGTGGTCGGCGCATCCGGGTCGTAGCAGGTGATGGCGAGGCTCTTCGTCCCGGCCGGGGGAGCGTCCCACGACAGGTCGGGGCTGACGTTTTGGCCGCCCGCGCCGGTGTACACGGCGCTCATCGGGATGGGCTTGCCTTCCTGGACGATCTGGCTGCTGACCTTCAACGGAGCGGGATTGGACATGGCGACTCCTCCAGCCGTGCCAGACTAGGCATGCCATCGCTCCGATGCTCGTCCTGTCTTCAGCCCCGCCGCAGATCCCCGGCGCGGACGGCGTTCCGCCGTTCGGGGCCTATGCCGGCGAGCTGGGGCCGGTGGACCTCGCCCGGCTCGCGCCTCCGCACGCCCTGCCAGGCTGGGCGCGGCGGCTCCGGAGGAAGCGCTGGCACTACGCCCTGTACACCACGCCCGAGGTGGTCGCGGTGATGGCGATCGCCGAGGTGGGCTACGCCTCGAACGCCTTCTTCGCCGCCGTGGACCTCCATGAGAAGCAGCCGCTCGTGGACGAGACCCTGCTCGGTCCTCCGGCTCCGCTGACCATCGTGTCCGACGAGATGTCGCGTGGCCTCGCCGGGAGCTTCCGTGTTCCCGGCGCGCGGTTCAGGTTCGCGCGCCCGGCCGACTCCGACCGTTACCGCCACTCGGTGGAGATCTCGGCGCTCCGGCGACCGAGGAGCGGGCGAGTAAAGTTCGAGGGCGAAGCACTGGTCACCGGCGCGCCTCCACCCCTGGCGCTGGTGGCGCCCGTGCCCGCACAGCCTCGCCGGGAGGGAGACGGCTCCGTCCTGCGGCGCCAGGGGGTGAACGTCACGCAGAAGTCCGTCGGACTGCTGGCGGCGGGACGGCTGGAGGTGGGGCGGCGGCGGTACCCGCTCGACGGTGGCGTGGTGGGGCTGGACTCGACCCACGGGTTCCTGGCGCGGCGGACCCGGTGGAACTGGGCGATGGCCTGCGGACGGCTCGAGGACGGCACGCCGCTGGGATTCAACCTGGTTGCTGGATTCAACCAGGTCGCCGCGGGGACGGCCGGCGAGAACGTCCTGTTCCTCGGCGACCAGCTCGAGCCGGTGGGCCCGGCCGTCTTCCACTTCGACGCCGCGGACCCGCTGGATCTCTGGCGAATCGAGACCGGCGACCGCACGGTGGAGGTCACCTTCCGCCCGCTGCACGCGCACCGCGACGTCCGCGACCTGGGCCTGCTCCGGAGCCGCTTCGTGCAGCCGCTCGGCTTCTTCACCGGAAGACTGCGGTTCCGCGGTCGCGACCTCACTCTCAGCGAACTACCCGGGGTCACCGAGGATCAGGACATGCTCTGGTGAAAAGAGCTCCCGCGCTCCGGCCGGGCGCTAGGGTGCGACTGCCGGCCCGGTTCAGACCGGCCTCGTACCTCGAGGTGAGAAATCCATGCTCAAAACCATCGCAATGGCAGGGTTCGTCGGCGCAGCGCTTCTCGTTCCTCTGACGGCCGGAGCCAAGGACAGCGGAAAGGCGGTCTACGCTCCGGCCGGAGACCTCAAATGGTCGGATATTCCGAACCGGCCAGGCTTCCAGATGGCTCCGGTCCAGGGAAATCCGAGCAAGGGCGCGGCCCGTTTCTTCGTCAAGCTGCCGGGAAACGCGGAGGTCCCGCTTCACCACCACACCGCCGATCACCACGTGGCGGTGGTCAGCGGGACGATGGTGCTCAACGACGGCCAGGACCACACGCTTCCGGCTGGCTCGTACTTCTCGTTCACCGGCAAGAAGCAACACACGACGAAGTGCACCGACACCGCGGGGTGCACGCTCTTCGTCGACTCCAAGGGGAAGTGGGACGTGGTCGAGGAGAAGACCGCGAAGAAGTAGACCCCGCGCACGAGAGTCGCTCTCCGGGCGAGCGACCCACGACCCTCGCCCGGACAGGGACCGACCCCGTGCGGAACGTGTCCGCCGTCCACGAGCGGGCATCCCCGCCCATGCCTCGCGCCCGCGGGGAGCTCGGGGTCGTTGCCGAGCAGGGCGGCGTCGGCGGCAAGCTCATCGCCGATGACTGGCCGCCCGGAGGTGGCGCGGTCAGGCCCCGGCGCGGCGTCGCCGGGCGAACCGGAGCCCGACCCAGAGCAGGCCTCCCAGCAACAGCAGCACCAGGATGGGGACCAGGACCGCGACCACCGTGGTGATGGCGGAGAGGAGGTCCTCGAGCAGCGAGACGAGCGGCGTGGCCACGCCGAGCGTCGACACGTTCACCGCCGGACGGACCGCTGCCTTGGTGGCGTGGACGCCGAAGGCGGTGACCAGACCGGCGAGGAGCAGCACCAGCGGCGGAACCTGGCCGGCCGCCCCGCTGCCGCCGAGGAAGAGCAGCGCGCCTGCGGCGGGCCGGACGAAGGTCTGCACCACGTCGTTCACGTGGTCCGCCGCGGGAACCTTGTCCACCACCACCTCGAGGGCGAGGAGGACCACCAGCGCGGCGATGGTCACCGGGTGCATCAGCACATCGAACGGCGCCGACAGGGTGAGGACGTGCATCCGGCCGAGCAGCGCCACGCCGAGCAGGGGGATGTACGCGTTCAGCCCGGCCGCGCCCGCCAGGCCGAGACCGGTGAGGAGGCTGCTGATGAGGGTGCCGGAGCCGTCCATCCGCCGGCCAAGGCTACGCACGTTCCCCCGCACGGGCGAGCCGGCCGCCGGTTCGACGTCCCGGCGGCGAACGGCGGGAGGGATTGGCTGTTCAGGGGACCGCGGACGCGGAGCCCGCCTCGCCTACACCGGGTGGCAGACCTGCCGGAGGATGTCGAGCGACTCGAGCGCTTTCCCGGCGCCCACCACCACCGCCGAGAGCGGATCCTCGGCGAGGAACACCGGGAGGCCCGTCTCCTCCCGGAGCAGGGTGTCGAGGTTTTTGAGCAGCGCACCGCCCCCGGCGAGGACAATGCCCCGGTCCGCGATGTCGCCGGCCAGCTCGGGCGGGGTCCGCTCCAGCGTCATCTTCACCGCCTCGACGATGCCGTTCACCGGCTCGGCGAGCGCCTCTCGCACCTCGTCCGAGGTGACGGTGAGCGTCCGGGGCACGCCGGCGACCAGGTCGCGCCCCTTGATCTCCATGGTCATCACCTCGTCGGTCGGGTACGCGGTGCCGATCCCCATCTTGATCAGCTCCGCGGTGCGCTCTCCGATGAGGAGGTTGTACTTGCGCTTCACGTACTGGATGATCGACTCGTCCAGCTTGTCGCCGCCGACCCGCACGCTCTTGGCGAAGACGATGCCCGACAGCGAGATGACCGCCACGTCGGAGGTGCCGCCGCCGATGTCCACGATCATGTTGCCGCTCGGCTCGGTGACCGGCAGCCCCGCGCCGATCGCCGCCGCCATCGGTTGCTCGATCAGGTAGACCTCGCGGGCTCCGGCATTCTCCGCCGCCTCCCGGACGGCCCGCCGCTCCACCTCGGTGATGCCCGAGGGGATGCCGATGATGATCCGCGGCTTCACCCCGATCTTCCGGTTGTGGGCGGTCTGGATGAAGTAGCGGAGCATCGCCGCGGTGATCTCGAAGTCGGCGATGACCCCGTCCTTCATCGGCCGGATGGCGACGATGTTCCCGGGCGTGCGCCCGAGCATCTCCTTCGCCTCCTTGCCAACCGCCATGACCCGCTTCGCGCCGCGTCCATCCTGCTGGACCGCCACCACCGAGGGCTCGTTGGACACGATGCCCTGGCCGCGGATGTAGATGAGGGTGTTCGCGGTCCCCAGGTCGATGGCCAGATCGCGGGAGAAGAGGGTGTGCAGCCAGTCCAGCATCGAGGGTCTTGTTTTCGGGACGAGGGCTTCAGCAGGGGAGCGACGGAGGACTGCCAGGGTGAGGACAGCGAATCGTTTTTGTCTCTCCTGCCGGCGCCTCCGGGACCAAGAACGTAGCATTTCCTGGCGGTTCAGCGGAACGGTCTTGTAGCACTTGCCTGCTCGCTGCGTCCGGTCGCTGCGCCTCTTTCGCTGGCCGGGCGGGGCGCGCTAGGAGCCTTTCCGTGCCACCCCGAGCCGTCATCGTCAGCCTGATCCTTCTCCTCGGCGCCTCGCGCGCCGTCGCCGCCACCGAGCCGAGCATCTCCTACCAGGAATTCACCCTGCCCAACGGGCTCCGGGTCTTCCTCAGCGAGGACCACCGGGCCCCCCAGGTGACGGTGAACGTCTGGTACCACGTGGGCGCCGCGAACCAGCGCCCGGGCCGGAGTGGCTTCGCCCACCTCTTCGAGCACATGATGTTCTCCGGCAGCCAGCACGTTCCCGATCCGGACAAGGTGCTGGCGGCCATCGGGGCCGGCCTCGGCGGGGCGGCCAACGGGAGCACCAACTTCGACCGGACCAACTACTTCGAGACGGTTCCGGCAAGTCAGTTGCCGACGGCCCTCTGGATCGAGTCCGACCGGATGGGCTTCCTCCTCCCCACCCTGGACGAGAAGAAGCTGGCCACCCAGCGCGACGTGGTGAGCAACGAGCGCCGGCAGCGCTACGAGAACCAGCCCTACGGCCGTGCGGCGCTGGAGCTCTGCGACACCCTCTACCCGAAGCCGCACCCCTACTATCACTGCGTCATCGGGAGCATCGAGGAGATCCAGGCGGCGAGCCTCTCGGACATCAAGGCGTTCTTCCGGGAGTTCTACGGTCCGCGGAACGCGACCCTGGCCATCGTGGGCGACTTCGATCCCAAGGCGGCGCGTGAGCTGGTGACGAAGTACTTCGGTGATCTCCCCGCCGGCTCCGAGCCGAAGCGGCCCGACGTGCCCCAGCCCAGGCTGGACCGGGTGGTGGAGAAGACCGTGCCGGACCCGGTGGCACGGATTCCCCAGCTCCAGATGGTGTGGAACGGGGTGAAGCCCTTCGCGCCCGAGGAGGCGGCGGGCGACATCCTCTCGGTGGTGCTCGGGGGCAGCAAGACCTCGCGCCTGTACCGGAGGGTGGTGGAGGAGAAGCAGCTCGCCAGCGGCGTCTACGCGACCAACTCCAGCCTCGGGCTCGGCGGCTACTTCCAGATCGTCGCCACCGCTCGCGAGGGCCACACCGTGGCCGAGCTGCGGAAGGAGGTCGAGTCGGTGCTCGACGAGCTGCGGAAGAACGGCCCCACCGCGGCGGAGGTGGAACGGGCCAAGCGGATGGTGGTGGGAGGGATGGTCCGGTCCGTGGAGCGCGCCTCGGGCAAGGCCGACCAGCTCAACGCCTACGCCTTCTTCACCGGGGACCCGGGGTACCTCCCGAAGGACGTCGCCCGGTACAGGGCGGTCACCCCGGCGCAGGTACACGAGGCGGCGCGGACGCTGCTCCCGCCCGACCGGCTCCTGGTCATGGACATCGAGCCCGCCGCGTCCGCCGCTCCGGGGGCCCGCCCATGAGCCGCCGTCGCCTGTCGGCCCTGGGCCTGTTCCTGCTCGCCCTGGGGTGCGCGTCGAGCAAGCCCGCCCAGCCTCCGGCGTCCGCCGTTCCGGCGCCTCCTCCGGACGCGTGGAGGAACACCCAGCCCCCTTCGCTCGCCGCCGTGCCCCCGTTCCGGGCCCCGGTGCCGGCCCAGCGCTCGCTGCCGAACCGTCTCGGCGTCCTCCTGCGCGAGAACCACGCGGTCCCGGTGGTGGTGGTCGAGCTGGCAATCCGGACCGGCGTGGACGGCGACCCACCGGACAAGGCCGGTCTGGCCGACTTCGTGGCCGCGGTCCTCGACGAGGGGACGAAGAGCCGCACCAACCAGCAGCTGGCGGAGCAGCTGGAGAACCTCGCCGCCAACCTCAGCGTGAGCCCGGGCCTGGACGGCTTCCGGCTCCATCTCAACTGCCTGACCGACACGCTCGAGCCGGCGCTGGACCTCCTGGCCGACGTGGCGCTGAACCCCGCCTTCCGTCCGGCGGACGTGGAGCGGGTGCGCGGCATCACCCTCACCGGCCTGCAGCAGCGGCGAGGGAACCCCGGCGCGCTGGCCAGCGACGAGGTGGCCCGTCTCCTCTACGGTCCCAAGCACCCCTGGGGTCAGCCGGCGGGTGGGACGGTGGAGTCGGTGAGGTCGATCCGTCGCCAGGACCTGGTGCGCTTTCACGACACCTACTTCCGGCCCAACAACGCGCTGCTCTCGGTGTCGGGCGACTTCGAGCCGGAGAAGATGCTCGCCCTCCTCGCCGAGCGTTTCGGCGCCTGGAGACCGAAGGCCGTCCCCCCGTCCCGACTCCCTCCGTTCCCGAAGGATGGCCCGCGCACCGTCATCAGCATCGACATGTCGGACGGCACCCAGAGCCAGCTGGCGCTCGCCACCCGCACCATCTCCGCGACCCATTCCGAGGCGCTGGCGCTGAGCACCGCCAACGTGGCCCTGGGGGGCCTCTTCACCAGCCGGCTCAACCACCAGCTCCGCGAGGTGCGCGGCTGGACCTACGGGATGTTCAGCTCGGTGGGCTTCAACAAGCGCACCGGCGTGTTCCAGGTCCGGGGGTCGGTCGTCGCCCAGCACACCGTGGATTCGCTCAAGGACGTCGAGGCCGTGCTGAAGGACTACGCCACCGGTGACATCACCGAGGACGAGCTCCAGCACGCGAAGGAGGGCATCCTCCAGTCGCTCCCCCAGGCGCTGGAGACGAACGACGCGGTGGCGAGCACCTTCGTCACCCTGACCAACCTCGGGCGCCCGCTGGACTGGTACGCCACCCTGCCGGCGCGCCTGGGAGCGCTCGGTCGCGACGAGGTGGCGCGGGCGTCGCGGGCTTACCTGGATCCGGCGAAGCTGCCGGTGGTGGTGGTGGGACCGAAGAAGAACCAGGAGGGCCTGGCCGAGCTGCAGCTCGGACCGGTCATCGACCGCACGGCCGAGGCGAAGGGCCTCGCCGCGCGGCCGGCGCCGCCGTCCGTGCCCTCCGCTCGCTGAGCATGGACGGCGGCGCGCCCCTGCGCGCTTCCGTGGGCGTCCCCCTGGTGCGGGGGGCTGAACGCCGGACGCCCTCCGGCGAGGAGGAGCGCGATGACCATGGAGCTGCACCGCGGCCGGCTCATCGACCACGTCCACCTGGTGGTGGGCGATCTCGAGGCGAGCCGTCGTTTCTACCGGGCAGTGCTCTCGGTGCTCGGCATCGGGCTGGGCGGCGAGGGAAAGGACCACTTCTGGGCGGACGAGCTGTTCGTCTCCAGCGCCGACAGTCGCCACGCGGAGGGCCAGCGGACGGGCCGGGTGCACCTGGCGTTCCAGGCGCCGAATCGCGAGGCGGTGGACGAGTTCCACCGCGTGGGCCTGGCCAGCGGCGCTCCCTCGAACGGAGCGCCGGGCGTCCGGCGCTACCACGCGGACTACTACGCCGCGTTCCTCCTCGACCCGGACGGGAACAACGTCGAGGCGGTGTACCACGGGCCGCACGTCCGCTCGGCCGAGTCGGTGGTCATCCGCTTCTGACTCACCGGATCCGGCAGGCGTTCCCGCGCCACCGTCCATGCTCAGCGCTTCAGCGAGTACTTGGCGATCGCGTACAGGGCCCGGAACCCATCCTTCCAGCCGATCTTCTTGCCTTCCTCGTAGGTGCGGCCGTGGTAGCTGATGGGGACCTCGTAGACCCGCGCTCCCGCGCGCGCGACCTTGGCGGTGATCTCCGGCTCGAAGCCGAACCGGTCTTCCTCGATGCGGATGGACTGGAGGAGCTCGCGCCGGAACGCCTTGTAGCAGGTCTCCATGTCGGTCAGGTTCAGGCCGGAGGTCATGTTGGAGAGCGTGGTGAGGCCCCAGTTCACCACCGCGTGCCAGTAGTACAGGACCCGGCGCGTCTCGCCGATGAAGCGGCTGCCGTAGACCACGTCGGCGTGCCCATCGAGGATCGGGCCCACGAGCCGGGGAATCTCGCGCGGGTCGTATTCCAGATCCGCGTCCTGCACGACCACCACGTCGCCGGTCGCCGCGCCGAACCCCCGCCGGAGCGCCGCGCCCTTCCCCTGGTTCGTCTCCTGAAAGAGCACTTCCAGGCGGTTCGCGTTCACCGGATGCGCACCGGCCAGGCCGTCGAGCCCGCGCTCGGCGAGGCGGGAGAGGATCTCCCGGCTGCCGTCGGTGGAGCAGTCGTCGACGACGATCAGCTCCTTGGGCATGTCCACCGCCACGACGCGGCGGAGCAGTTCCTCCAGCGAGGTCTTCTCGTTGTAGACGGGAATCACCAGCGAAATCATCGTTCGCCCCCTTAGCAGATGAACGAACCTCGGTGGCTCTCCTCGCAGTTCCCGTACCCGTCCGCGGTCGACGGCGTTCCGGGCGGAGCCATGGCCTGGGTGGAGAGCGGGCGTGGCCGTGACGTGGTCTGCGTGCACGGGAATCCCACCTGGAGCTTCCTGTGGAGGAAGGTCTTCGCCGCGCTGGAGGGGCAGCGGCTGCGGCTCCTCGCCCCGGACCTCCTCGGATGCGGCCGCAGCTCCAAGCCACGTGCAGTGGCGTGGCACGGGCTGGACGGCCACGCCGCCGCGCTGACTGCGTGGATGGAGGCCCGCCGACTGCAGGACCCGATCCTGGTGGTGCAGGACTGGGGCGGACCCATCGGGCTGCTCGCCGCGGCGCGGGCCCCGAGGGTCCGCATCTCGGCGGTGTGCCTCCTGAACACCGGGGTCGTCCTTCCGGGGCGGTTCCGCGGAAAGGGCTTCCACCGCCTTTCGCGGGCGCCGGTGCTCTCCCAGGTGCTCTTCCGGGCGATGGGCTTCCCCCTGGGCTGGCTGGGCCGGGTACAGGCCGATCGCCGCAGCATCTCGGGCGAGGTCGCGCGTGCGTACCGCTGGCCGTTCCGCAGCGTGGCGGATCGGGCTGCGCCGCTCGGGCTGGCACGGATGGTGCCCGGGGGGCCGGACCACCCCAGCGTTCCGGGTCTCCGCGAGGTCGAGGCCTGGCTCCGGGCGTTCCCGGGCCCGGTGGAGCTGGTCTGGGGGAGGAAGGACCCGCTCCTCGGCGGGGCGCTGGCGCGGCATGTCCGGGCGCTCCCGCGCGCGCGGGTGACCGAAACCGACGCCGGACACTTCCTCCAGGAGGAGGTCCCGGACATCATCGCCCGCAGCATCCGGCGTCTGGCCGGGATGCAGGAGGCTCCGTGACCCACCCGCTCGAACCGCTCGTCACCGCGGCGTTTGCCGACCGGGCCCTGCTCAGCAAGCCTGAGCATCGCGAGGCGGTTCTGGCGGCGATCGCCGGGCTCGACGACGGCACGCTGCGCATCGCGGAGAAGGGCGCCGCCGGCTGGACGGTGAACGTCTGGCTGAAGGAGGCGGTGCTCCTCTACTTCGGCATCGCGGAGATGAAGGTCTGGGAGGTGGGGCCCTTCGAGTTCCACGACAAGCTGCCCCTGAAGAAGGACCTGGCGAAGGCGGGGGTTCGGGTGGTGCCTCCGGGAACCGTGCGCTACGGCGCGTACATCGAGGCCGGGGCGGTGGTGATGCCGGGCTTCGTCAACATCGGCGCGCGCGTGGGCGCGGGGACCATGGTGGACACCTGGGCGACGGTGGGCTCGTGCGCCCAGGTCGGCAGGAGCGTGCACCTCTCCGGAGGCGTGGGCCTGGGCGGAGTGCTGGAGCCTCCGTCGGCGCGCCCGGTCATCGTGGAGGACGGCGCGTTCATCGGGAGCCGGGCGATCGTCGTGGAAGGCGTGGTGGTCGAGGAGGAGGCGGTGCTCGGCGCGAACACCGTGCTCACCGCCAGCACCCGCATCATCGACGTGACCGGGCCCGAGCCGCGCGAGTGGAAGGGCCGGATTCCCGCCCGCAGCGTGGTCATCCCCGGGAGCGTCCCGAAGCAGTTCCCGGCCGGGACGTACAACGTGCCCTGCGCGCTCATCATCGGCCAGCGCTCGGAGAGCACCGACCGGAAGACCTCTCTCAACCAGGCGCTGCGGGACTTCGCCGTGGCGGTGTGAGGGGAGTCCATCGGCCGACCCGGGCGGCGGGCAGCGTCCTCCAGCCCGTGCTTGGGCCGCTCCGGGAACGGACAGCGGCGTCCCAGGTGCGGACAGGCGCGGCGCGATGATCCCGGAGAGTCGGGCCCCTCCGGGGCGACCCCCGGGCACGGTCGTTGCGTGGATCCCCGCCATGGCACTGCTCCTCCGGGAGGTCCGCCTCGCGGTCCGCCGCCTCCTCAAGGCGCCCCGGTTCACCGCGATTGCGATCCCGCGCCGGACCTCCGGTCCGCTGTGCTCGGGTCCCGGAGCGAGCCCACTGTGCTGGTCGATGGGGGCCCCGCCGATCGAGAGTCGGCCATGCACACCCTGTACGGCAACTCGATCTCCGGAAACTGCTGGAAGCCGGCGGTGATGCTCCACGCCCGCGGCCTGCCGTTCCGCTGGATCGAGGTCGACATCCTCAAGGGCGAGAGCCGCACCCCCGAGTTCCTGAAGCGCAACCCCAACGGGCGCGTCCCGCTGCTGGTGTTCCCCGACGGCCGGACGCTCGCCGAGTCGAACGCGATGCTCCTCCACCTCGGGGAGGGCACGTCGTGGATCCCGACCGACCCGTACCTGCGGGCCAAGATGTACGAGTGGCTCTTCTTCGAGCAGTACAGCCACGAGCCGTACGTCGCCACCGTGCGCTTCTGGGTGAAGTTCGCCGGCAAGGCCCAGGAGAAGGCGCAGGAGATCGTCGAGCGCACCGCCCGGGGCCATGCCGCTCTCGCGGTGATGGAGAAGGCGCTGTCGAGCACGCCCTTCCTCGTGGGCGAGCAGCCGACGCTGGCGGACATCGCGCTCTACGCGTACACCCACGTGGCGCCCGAGGGCGGGTTCTCGCTGGAGGGCTATCCGGCGATCCGGAGCTGGCTGGACCGGGTGACGACGCTCCCGGGCTTCGTCCCGATGCCGTTCCACGGCTGATCCTCCCGCGGCGCGGCCCCGGGCCTCCCGTCCCGGCGGCGGTGCGGGACTTTGCGGGCGCGGGCATCCCGGGGGAGGCTCAGGATTCGTGGTCCTTCCCTGGGAGCAGCTCCGGTTGGTGCTGGCCATCGCCCGGCACGGCACGCTCGCCGGCGCAGGCCACGCGCTGGGGATCCCCCCCGGGGGGCTCGAGACGGAGCTGAAGCGGGTGGAGCGCGCCGCAGGCGCAGCGCTCTTCGTTCGCGAGACGGGTCGACTGTTCCCGACCGATGCCGGGCGGAGCGCGATCCGCACCGGCGAGCGAATGGGCGAGGAGATGGCCCGGGTCGAGCGGGCGCTCCCCCGCATGCCGCCCGGGCCCCCCGTCCGACTCCGCATCGAGGAGATCTTCGCTGCCCAGTGGCTCCCCACGGCGGCCGCCGATCTCGCACGGAAGCTGGAGAACGTCTCTCTCGAGCTGGTGACGGGAAGATCGAGCCAGGGGGTGGACCTTGAGGTGACGGCTCGCCGGCCTGCGGCGCACGGGGAGCCGCCCCGCGAGCTCGGTCTCACCGCCGAGGCGCTCTACGCCTCCGAGGCCTACCTCCTGGACCACGGCCGCCCGTCCCGCCCCGATGCCCTCGTCGGACACCGCGTGGTGCTGCTGACCGGCGCCCACGCCCGGACCGAGGCGGGGCGCTGGCTGCACGGCGCCGCGCGAGCCGGAGCCCGGGTGGCGCTCCGGACCGACAGCGTTCCCGTGTTCCTCTCCGCCGTGCATGCCGGTGTTGGCCTCGGCGTGCTGCCGGTGGGGAGCGAGGAGCTCGCCCCGGAGCTGGTCCAGGTGGCCGCGTTGCCGGCGCTCCCGCCCCGTCCGCTCTATCTGGTGTTCCGGGGAGACGGTCGTCCCTCTCCGCGGATCCGGCGCGCGACACAGGTGCTCGAGCACACCCTGGGCGCGGCGCTCCGGAGGTGGGAGCGGCGCGCCTGATCGCTGGCCGCCTGACCTAGTGGCCGAGCCCGATGTCGAAGGTGCCGTCGGTGACGGTGAGCGAGCCGCCGGCTCCGTTGGAGAGCGTGGCGCTGAAGGTCCCCTTCAGCCGGTTGGCATCCACGGAGGTCACCACCACCGCTCCCGAGGAGCCGGCTAGGCTCGAGCTGTAGGCGGTGCTGTTCAAGGACACCTGAACCTGGTTGACGCTGCTGCCGCCGAGCTGGAAGGTGCCCGGCCCGTTCACCAGGGCCAGGGCGATGAACACGTTGGAGATGCCGGAGCCCGCGCCGCCAGTATTCGACGACCCGCCGAAACTGTAGACCCCGCCGGACTTGGCGACGGTGACGATCGTCGCGCCGATCCACGGCGTGCCGCCGAACGTGGCCCTCATCGAGCTGCCCTGGTACGGCTGCACGGTCCCGGGCGTTCCGGTGACCGCCATGTCGAAGGCCCCGCCGGTCACGCTCCTGGTCGAGCTCGGGTTGGTGATGTCCGCGGCCGTGAATGAGAACGTCCCCGCGATCCGGCCCGAGCCCACGCTGGTGACGATCACGGTCCCCGCGGTTCCGTTCAGGGGCGTGGTCCACGAGTTCGCGGCCTCGGCCACGGTGCCGATGCCACCGAAGTTCGTCGAGTTCACGCCGAGCGGGTACGTCCCCGGGCCAGCGATGTTGTAGAGCGAGAGAGCGATGGTCTGGGTGTTGGTCCCGGACAGGAGACGGGCTCCGATGATGGTGTAGACGGACACCGTGCTCGAAGTCGCTGCGGATGCGCTCGCGAACTGAGACGACGAGAACGCCTGACCGTCGATGTTGGCGGTCATCGCAGCGCCGCCCCCCCCCCCCCCCCCCCCCCCCCCCCCCCCCCCCCCCCCCCCCCCCCCCCCCGCTTGTTTTCCCCCCCCCCCCACCCCCCACACCCCCGCCGCCTG
>Ga0105104_10000110_pt1 | contig 56347 bp, 26 predicted proteins | sample PPLLaktember2015_3_FD_87034 | JGI IMG/M metagenome (GOLD analysis project Ga0105104, IMG submission 87034) | Freshwater sediment microbial communities from Prairie Pothole Lake near Jamestown, North Dakota, USA - PPLs Lake P7 Core (6) Depth... | ecosystem: Environmental > Aquatic > Freshwater >... | reverse complement strand
TTCAATTCCCGGCGGATTTCTTCCCGTGTTAATTCCCGGTCCCGGTGCTTGCAAAGGTGAAGAACGATATTTTTAGCATTCCGCTCGTTGATCTGGGGAAAAGCACCGGCTATATATTCCATCCAGGTCAATTTAATGGCTCCTCGATTGTCCAGGGTTTCATATTCGAGGGTGTCCGTAAGTCCTTTGATTGTAGTAAGGTCTTTATTGTGCAGCGAAGAACGGAGGATGGAACTAATATAAAAGGGGCTGCCTTCCGCCATTTTAGCCATCAAATATGCGGTCTCTTCTGTAACAGGGACCTCGAAGTATTGGGAATATTTATATATCATTTCGATCGCTTCGTCTTCCGGCATATTCCCCAGGTATTCATAACGGAACCGGGAAGGGAGCATGGTCATCAATTCATTCATCAACCAGCCGACCCAGCTCCCGGATACCAGTAACGGTGCGATTTTGCTTTCGGCTGTGCTTAAGTAACCTCCGGCAAGGGTATTAGCAACTCTCTCCTTGTTTTTATCCAAGAAGATCATTGCGTTTAAAAACTGGAATTCATCGATCATCTGGACGATGAATTCATTTTGCCTGAAAGCTGTGGTTTGAGGAGCTTCTCTTGCAATATTCCAGAGGATATCGACTTCTTCATTTGCCACGGCATGGGCGGTTCCTTCAATAATTCCTACCAGGTAATCCAGTCCTTCTTTTTTGACGATTTCAATCACTTTCCCAAAATCGGTCGTGTTTTCCGGTTTCAAGTACTCCGATTTTCGGGTTTTGAAGGCGATGTATTGGTAAATAAATGTAAGAAAAAAATCTTTGCAAAAATCGACAATCCACATTTTGGTTTCTTTAATCTCGTAGTAAAACGGGATGATTCCGTCGTTTTTATAGAATGTGATATTGAATAGCCGTTCCATCAGGGCGGTTTTCCCCATTTTGCGGCGAGCCAGGAGTGCGGTGCTTTGAGATTTCTCTTGTTTTATATCATTGATCCATTTGAGAAAAAAAGCCAACTCTTCTTTTCTTCCGGCGAACAATTCGGGTTTTCCTATTCTTTCTTTAAATGCGTATTCCATAATTCTTTTATACCACAAAAGGAAGTAAATTTCAAACCCCACTTCATGCCCCACATGCAGCGTGACTCTGTGCCCTCTGTGGCTAAACTAATTTCATGGCACTGCAAAAGCTCCTCCACGCAGTGGGGAAAACCATCACCGCACCCGACAACACCGCCATCCGTGCTTTAAAAATCACCGCGTATGCTTTGAACAGCATCACCAGGTCTCAAAATAACATCAGCCGGGCTTTGAAAATTATCGCCAGGGCAATATTCAAATACGACCTTCAAACCTCCATTCTTGATTTTTTATTCATACTCGCGATCCTCCAAAACACTGGAATATAGACGATTTATGGCTTAATCGTGGATTTGCCTGGCGTAGTGGAGTAGGGGAGAGCCCCAGTAATAGATAGAAAAGAAATAAGTCGGGAGAAAAAAGAATAAAAAGTTGACAAACCATCAAATTAATTTTAAAATTTTCACCTATGAAAAACACACATACATCCAAACCTGTTATATTAACCGCTATGTCAGCCAATATACTGATCGCAGCCGTCAAATTGATGGCAGCGATTATCACCGGATCAACCTCGATGCTGGCAGAAGCCATTCACTCTTTCGCGGATACACTAAACCAGGTATTCCTATTAATCGGGATCAAAAAAGGAGAAAAAGCACCGGATGAACTTCACCCCTTCGGTTTCTCAAGCGAATTGTACTTCTGGTCCTTCATCGTGGCCATCATCCTGTTTACCGGGGGCGGCGTATTCTCCATTTACGAAGGCATCCATAAATTAGTGTACCCTTCCCCAATCCAGAATTTCAAATACGCATTCGGGGTGTTGATTTTCTCCATAATCGCCGAAAGCGCCGCTTTTTATAAAGCACTAAAACGGATCAACCGGGAAAGACGCAGCACCCACTTATTCAAATACCTTCGAACCACTAAGAAATCCGAATTGATCGTGGTCTTCCTTGAAGACACGGCAGCACTGGCCGGGCTGGGAACCGCACTGATACTCATCTTCCTTCAATACATCACCGGTATATTGATCTTCGACGGGATCGGCTCCATCATCATCGGGCTCATCCTCTGCACAGTCGCCCTATTCCTGGGAAACGAAATCCGCTCCCTGCTGATCGGGGAAAGCGCAGACCCCAAACTGATCAAGAAGATTTCCACCCTATTCGAAAACGAAGAAAGCATCAATCGACTGATCTTTGTCAAATCCCTCCAACTGGGACCGGAAGACATCCTGATCTCAGTAAAAGCCGAATTTAACCAACGCCTGACTTCCATGGAAATTGCCAACCTCATCAACGGTATCGAACGAGAAATCCGCCAGAAATACCCGGATGTAAAAAAAATCTTCATCGAACCGGATATCTACAGGGAATCCTATTTAAACAGCCTCTAAAAAAATGAGCAGCGAAAAGGTCTCGGTGGTGATGCTCAGTTATAACCGCAAGGCCGACGTAGAAGAAGGAATCCGGGAATTACTGGATCAAAACTATAAAAATATCGAAATCATCGTAGTCGACAACGGGTCCACCGACGGAACCGCAGAGATGATCCAAAACCACTACCCCACAGTTCAATTAATCGCTTTAGAAAAAAATATCGGCGTAGCCGCTTACAATATCGGGTTCCAAAAATCACAGGGCCAATATATCGTGGTACTGGACGACGACTCCTTCCCTGGAAAAAACGCGATCACAAGAATGGTAGAAGAATTCTCAAAAAACGAAAAACTGGGAGTTGTGGCTTTCGACGTCCGCAACTACTACGACTACCGCAGCGTCACCCAAACCCAACCCGCTCCTACACCAACCGAAACAAAAGAAAAATGCCGGTACCAAATGGCTTTTAACGGCGCCGGGGTCGGAATCCGCAAACAATGCATCGACAAAGTAGGCGGATACCCGGAAGAATTTTTCCTCTATTGGAACGAACAAGACCTGTCCATCCGGATACTGGACGCAGGCTACGAAATTCAATGGTTTACCGATATTATATCCCTCCATAAATACTCTCCTACAAACCGCGAATCCTGGCGCGCCCCTTTTTATTATACCCGAAACCTCTTCTGGCTCATCTGGAAATACTTCCCCCTGGGAATCATGTTGAAAGACACCTACAAGATGCTCTTCTACAGCATTTACTACTCACTGGAACAAAAAACCTCCATCTACATCAAAGCCCTTTTCTCCGCCCTATTCAACATCCGCAAAATCAAACGAAAACCGGCTAAAAAATCCATCATTAAAAACCTGAGACTGACCTATAAACTGGCCTTTATCTATTATAAATAACCCCTTAATTGTCAGCCGCTGCAACCGTGCCGTCAGGCACGTTAAACTAAACCGGTACGAAGTGCCACAACTTCCTCTTCTCCTCTTCGCTTTCAACGAACTACTTAATAAATAATAAATAATAAATCATATCGAGGTTCTTCAGTCAAAATTCATTTCAATAGTTTCTTGCGAATTTTTCCTGTGAGAAAACTAATTTCACAGTAGTTAAGAATGCCGGGAATATGAAAATTTGAAAAAAAGGATTTTGATTTTCTTTTTATTTTATGATATGATAGTTTATCATGAAAAGGACAAAGATATTGATCCTATTTGTTTTTTTTATCCTGGTTCACACCAACCGGTTCGCAGTAAAATACCCTATCGTCAATTATTCAAACTCGGACGGCTTGCCGCAAAACCAGGTAAACACATTACTACAAGATAAATTGGGGTATATCTGGATCGGTACCCAAAGCGGCCTGGGAAAATTCGACGGGAACCAGTTTGAAGCTCTGACGAAAAAAAGCGGCCTCCCGGACAATTATATCACCGATTTAAAATTAGACCACGAAGGTAATATCTGGGTGGCTACCCAGGAAGGATTAGCGCGAATATCCCCTTCCTCCAATTACGAAATTAAATCCTTCTTAACCACCGAATTCATTTATTCCCTGTATTTCGATGTTTCGAAACGAGCCCTCTGGATTTTCACCAATAACACAATCTATACTTTGATAAACGGCCAATTTTTAAAATTCACCGGGCTAACACCCAAAATCCAAAACGACGAAGACCACATCATCAGGGGAATGCTAATCGATACCCTGGGAACAAAATACTTTTATTCCCAATCCGAAGTTATCCGGGTAAAAAAAGGCCTAATCCAGGCAATTCCAGGGCCGGCTTCCATCAATTGCCTGAAATGGGTGGATAAAAAAATCATTGCCGGAACCGCGGACGGTTTATTCCAATTGGAAATAAAAGACCACTCCCTGAACCCCTATATCGATATTCCCATCGATAACCGGAGCATCAACGATATTATCGAAGATGAAAAAGGACGCCTCTGGATATGCACGGAACGAGGTTTTCTCCTTTACGATACCCCCTCGAGCCCACCGGTTATTATTACCGAAGAAAACGGACTACCGTCACGAAACGCACTGACATCGATGATCGATCGAGAAAAAAACATTTTTATCGGCACACGATGGGGCCTGGCACAACTTTCACCCAACCTTCTAAAAATGTACGAAGAATCCGACGGACTACCGGATCGATTCGTGTGGTCCTTTGAAGAAGACACCGATAACCGATCGGTCCTGGTGGGCTGCACCAACGGCATCGCAGAACTCAACCTCCAAACAGGAAAAATTACCCCCTTCACTTCGATTAATGCCAGGTTGAGAAATAATTCCATCCGCACCATTATCAAATTAAAACAAAACGAGTTCCTCCTGGGCACAAGAAACCAGGGCATCTACCTTTGGGACAGGAAAGAAAACCTGGTCAATATCTACCCGAGAATTCATATCCTATCCGGTTTCAAAAACGCCAATATTATATGGTTCGGTACAGACGACGGCCTCCTTAAATACGACGGGAAAAATTTCAAATGGATTAAAAAAGGAATCAAAGATAAATATGTATGGGCTATCGATAAACTGGACGACAACTCGATACTGATCGGGACACGAAAAGGAGTCCAAAAAATCTACAACGACACCGTCATTCCTTCTCCCATTGAAAACAGCCTGAAGAAAGATACATTTGTAAACGATATCCGCGTGGTATCACCCGAAGAGATACTCATTGCCACAGAATTGGACGGTTTACTCATATTTAAAAACCAACGATTGAAAACCATAACCACTGCCGACGGATTATTACATAACGATGTGTGGTCCGTAATCAAAGATGACATCGGCAATATCTGGCTAAGCACCAGCATATCCCTGGAACGTTACTCCAACGGCTTTATTTCCCATTTCAATAAAAAAACCGGCCTGTTCGGAGACGAAGGAAGCGTCCACGCCGGCTTCAAATCCAGCGAAGGGAAAATCTATTTCGGCATAAACCCCGGATTCATCGAAATCCCGGTCCCTAAAAGCGATATTACCATCAAGAACCCCATCCTCTATGTCAAAAAAATGAAAGTGAACGAACGATTAACCCCCTCCACCCGAATCAACACGATCTACCTGGATTACAACCAAAACAATATCGAATTCGATTATGTCGCCATCTCTACCCGGAAAGAAAATCCCATTTTTTACCGAACCCGCCTCTTACCCCTCTATTCCCAATGGTCGGAACCTACCCGCGAAACCCATATCAAATACCTGAACCTCCTACCGGAAAACTATACGTTCGAAGTCATCGCCAACAACGGAGGCGGAGAAAAACAATGGTTCTCCTCTCAAAATAAAATTTTTTTTACCATCGAAAAACCCTTCTGGCTAAAATGGTGGTTCATTCTCATCGGGAGTATATTAATCATCGGCTTAATAATCTTAATCGTCCGGGTTCGCCTTCACTCCCTTGAAAAACAAAAAAAAATGCTCGAACTGGTAGTCAAAGAAAGAACCGAAGAACTGGGAATAAAAAATAAAGAATTACAATACCTTTCCGTAACCGATCCCTTAACCGACCTAAAAAACCGTCGATACCTGGAAGAAAAAATCAAAGAAGATGTCAGCCTGATCGAACGTTATATCTTCGATAAACGAAAATCCCCGGAAAAAGAACCGGTAGGACTTCCCCCGCTGCTGGGCGTGTATATCCTGGATATCGACCATTTTAAAAAAGTCAACGATCACTACGGCCATAAAGCAGGCGATATCGTTATTATCGATATCGCCCGGTTATTGATCGAAATGCTCCGGAATTCCGATACCATCGTCCGATGGGGCGGCGAAGAATTCCTAATCATCACCCGCCAATACGGTACGAAAGAAAACTCCTTCGAACTGGCAGAACGAATCCGGAAAAAAGTCCAGGGCTTCCTCTTTAAAATCGATGAAAACGTCACCATCCATAAAACCATCAGCGTCGGATTCGCCCATTTCCCCTTTATCCCGAACGACATCGAAAACGTCAACTGGTCCCACGTGGTTTCACTGGCCGACAGCGCCCTTTATATTGCCAAAAACAACGGCCGTAACCTGAGCGTAGGCATCGAAAACGGCGAAAAACCCCTGGATATCGACTTCAAAGAAATCGTATCCAATATTAAAATGGGAATTGAAAATAAATACCTGGACGTCGTCAGCTTGAAAAAAAACCTTCATATTTCCCAACACAAAACATAATCAAATGACTATTTTATATATTATAGGAGTAACATGTTCGGATCGATAGGCATACCGGAACTACTGATGATTTTCCTCGTTGTACTTCTCGTTTTTGGGCCTAACAAATTACCCGACTTCGCTCGGAACTTCGGAAAAGCAGTCCGGGAATTCAGGAAAACCCTCAATGAAGCAAAATCAACCATAGAAGAAGAGATTCAAAAAACAGAAATCTCCAAAGAAATTACCGAAGTCAAAAAAGATATAAACCAAATATCCAGGATAGAAATCGACGATGATACCCAATCCAAACCCACCCAATAACGAACCTGATTCGGAACACAATCCCGGAACTCGATCCGCAAAATCAAGAAAAAGCCATAACGAAATGAGCTTCTTCGAACACCTGGGAGAACTCCGCAAACGGATCCTCTATTCCGCGTTGTTTATTTTTGTTTTTTTTATGGCCTCCTGGACCTTCGTCGATAAAATATACCAATGGATATCCCACCCTCTCATTCAATTCCTCCCCAAAGGCCAGAAATTAGCCTTTACAGGACTGACCGACCCCTTCATGATGTACATCAAACTCTCTTTTATTTCGGGATTATTTTTAGCCGCACCGTTTATATTTTATCAATTGTGGCTGTTCATATCACCCGCCCTGTATCAAAAAGAAAAACGATATGTGTTTCCTTTTGTTTTTTTTACCACCTTTTTCTTTGTATTGGGCGGAGCCTTTGGATATTATTTCATATTCCCATGGGCCTGCAAATTTTTCCTGGGCGTCGGGAAAGACTTTCTAGCTATTATTACTATTAATGAATATTTATCGCTGGTTTTCCGTATACTGATCGGTATCGCGGTTATTTTCGAGCTCCCGGTCCTTGTTTTCCTACTGGCTAAACTCGGAATTCTCACCGCTTCCTTCTTGATAAAATATTTTAAGTATGCCGTCGTACTTATTTTTATCATTGCCGCAGTCATCACTCCGACACCCGACATAATCACCCAAACCCTTTTTGCAGCGCCTATGATGGTGCTTTATTTATTGAGTATTTTAATTGCCAAAATCGTGGGGAGAAAAAAAGAATAACTTTTTTTTTCTCTTTTTAGTGGAAAAAATCATTCCAATTTGGTAAACTATTAAGCTTAGGAGATAAAAGATGTTTCTATACGTGTATAAATTTATTTTCATACTTGTTTTTGCCCTGATAGGCCTGAGTAACCCTCCGTTTTTAGCGGAATCGAAATTTCACGGTGCGTTGATCGGTGCGGGATTTGGATTTGCATTAATGCTCCTGACAGTTCGGATAAAGAAAACCGAATTGAAGTATTTATGGAGCTCCACGATCGGTTTGTTGGGAGGAGCATTAGTCGGGTGGGTCGCCCTCCAAATGTGCCAATTGCTAATCCTGGGATGGAATGCGATGATATTTTTTAAAGCGTTGTTTTTAGTCGGTTTTCCAATAACCGGGATATTTATTGGAATCCACAAACCCAATATGTTTTCTCCACTCAATATAAGAGAGTTCTTCAGGGGAAGCAGTGCTTTTACCGATTCCTTTCTACTGGACACCAGCGCCATTATCGATGGAAGAATTCTTCCCATAACCTTATCCGGTTTTATCCAGGGGGAACTTCTCATCACTCAATTTGTGCTGGCGGAACTGCAATCCATCGCCGATTCCACCGACCCTGTAAAGAAAGTGCGCGGGAGACGCGGACTGGACGTAATCGAAAAATTACGCAGCAATCCTCAAATCAATCTCACTATTCTTAACAAAAATATTTCAGGGGCTCGCACCGTCGATCAAAAAATTGTTATGCTGGCCAAAGACCAGAATTACAAAATCGTTACCAATGATATTAATTTAAGTCGAATCGCTAAATTACAGGATGTTACGGTCTTAAACGTCAACGAACTGGCCTTTGCCCTCAAACCCATCGTTTACCCGGGTGAACACCTCAAAGTGTATATAACAAAAGCCGGCAAAGAGAAAAAACAGGGCATCGGTTACCTCGACGACGGAACCATGATCGTCATCGACGATGCCAAAAACGATATCGGGAAAGAACTGGATGTGGAAGTCACTTCCGTTCTTCAAACTACTTCAGGAAAAATGATATTCGGTAAAAAACTTTAATTTAAATACTGCCCTATATCGTTTAAAAAGTTAAAGCAGCACGGTTTCAACCGTTAGAGGATGAGGTTTTGATGTTGAAAATACGATCGGGAATCGGGTACGATATTCACGCCATCGCCCAGGGCAATGGACTCGTTATCGGTGGCGTACAAATATCGAACACGCTAAAATTCGTGGCCCATTCCGACGGCGATGTTCTTATCCACGCTTTAATCGATTCCTTGTTGGGAGCAATAGGGGAGAAAGATATCGGGGAGATGTTCCCCGATACCGATCCCCGTTTCAAAAATATCAAAAGTACTATTCTCCTGGAAAAAACAACGGAATTATTAAAACAAAAAAAATTTGAAATCGTCAACATCGACTCTGTCCTGATTGCTGAAAATCCCAAAATAAGCCCCTTTAAAACTCAAATCCGGGAAAACATCGCCCAAATCCTGGGAATCCCCGACGATGATTTTAATTTTAAAGCCAAAACAAAAGAAAAAATGGATGCGGTGGGTAGGGGAGAAGCTATAGAATGTTATTGCATCACAATGGTGAGGCAATGCGATTAAACGAGAGAAAAACACCATGACCCGCACACATATTCCCCTTATAACCATTATCGGCGTTCCCAACACCGGGAAATCCACCCTTTTTAACCGCCTGCTCGGCCAACGAAAAGCACTGGTTCACTCCCAACCCGGTATGACCCGCGATATTTATAAAAAACCCTTTGAAATCAACGGGAAACTATTCCATTTGCAAGATTCCGGGGGGTTTTTCCCCGATGATCAAATCATATCTGAAGAAATCAACAAACGAATCTACAAAGAAGCCAAGAAATCCGATTTGATCCTCTTTCTTTTCGATGGAAGACGCGAAATGCTGGGCTACGAAAAGGATTTATTCCTGGAAGTCCGGAAATTGAATTCCAACATCCTCTCCATCATCAATAAAGTCGATAACCTGGAACGCTATATTCTTCCCAATTCCTATTATGAAATCAAACAGGATTTTTTGCGCATCTCCGCTGAACATAACATCGCTGTCGAAGAAATACTGGATGCCATCGAAATCAAATTTAAAGACATCGGGCATGAAACCGAGATAATAAACGAAACCCAACCACGAATCAGCATTGTCGGAAAACCCAATGTCGGGAAATCCTCCATCATCAACCGAATTTTAAACGATGATTTTGTAATCGTCAGCCCTGTTCCCGGGACCACCCGCGACTCCGTAGACATCGAGATCAAACGGTCCAATAAAACTTTTATCCTGGTAGACAATGCGGGTATTCGAAAACTAAAAAAAGTGAAAGAAGATACCGAAACCGCAGCCGTAATCCGCGCAGAAAAAGATATCCAGAACGCGGACATCGTCATTTTCGTCGTCGATGTTTCCAAACGGATGGATCAAAACGATTTATTGATCGCTCAAAAAGTACTTAAATCCGCTAAACCGGTGATTCTCGCCTGCAATAAATGGGACCTGGTGGCCGAAAGCGAAAAACAACACGGGAAAAATATCCTGGAAGACTTTAAACGAAAACTGAATTCCTTTTACTTTGCACCCTTTATCCTGGTTTCGGCCGTAACCGGGAAGAACATATTCCAGTTGATCGATAAAGCTGAAGAAATCCATGCCAAAATAAACGAGAAAGTCAAAACTTCCCATGTCAATCGAGTCATTCCCGCACTGATCAAAGAGAAAAAACTCCTGACCGAGTCCGGGAAAGTGTTTAGTTCAAAATACATGCGGGTCGAATCGCGGAGTCCTTTTTTTATTCATTTCTTTGCCAACACGGACCAAAGGTTAAAATCCTCCAGTGAGTTGTACTTAAAAAAACGCATTGTCCAGGAATTGGGGCTGGAAGGAATCCCTGTTTTTTTTAACATTTCCAGTAAAAATAAAGAATGAGTGAAATCAAACTGGCCATTTTCGATATGGATGGGACCATATTCGAAAATTATTTAAATTGGCAAAAAATCCGTGAAGAATTATCGGTTGAAGATGGGAGTAGTATATTGCAAAATATATTCGGTAACGGGACCGTGAACCATCGCTCCCTGGAAATCCTTGAAAAATATGAAAGAGAAAATACTTTAAAAACAAAACCCATCGACGGTGTAAACGAATTTATTTCTTACCTGGCAAGGGAAAACATCGCAGCGGTTTTAGTCACCAATAATAATCGTGAAAATACCGATTTTTTACTGGAAAAGTTTAATATCCGTTTCGACCTGGTTATAACCCGGGAGATGAAGTTGTGGAAGCCGGAGCCGGAAGCGTTTTTTTATGCCATGAATTATTATGGATGTAAAGCGGATGAAAGCATATCGATAGGGGATAGTCATTACGATATCATGGCTTCCCGGGGTGCGAATATAACCGGCATATTTATAATCGAAAATGGCAATTCCTTGCCGAAGAATGTGAATATAGAAAACGAACCCGGTGTCACGTTTTTCACGGATTACCGGCATTTGAAAAAAATATTGACCCCACGCGGTGGGGGATTATTATGGCGCGCTGCGCCCCGGCGGCTTCCTTAATTGTCATGGTTCGCCGCTGCAACCGTGCCGTCAGGCACGTTAAACTAAACCGGTACGAAGTGCCACAATTTCCTCTTATCTTCTTCTCCTCTTCGCTTCTTCTCTCCTGTTTTTTCCTTCTCCGTGCCCCCTGTGAACCCTGTGAGAAAAATCTTTGTATTAAGTTCGAGCGGATGTCGACATGTCGACATAACGTAGTGTATACAATTTTTTTCCTTCTCCGTGCCCCCTGTGAACCCTGTGAGAAAAATCCTTACGCAGTGTGGAATTTTTCAAAACCCGGAAAGCACAAACCACGCCAAAATTCACTGTCGAACGTGTGAATTTCCCAATATGACACTTGACAAAAAAAGCAAAATTGAATAAGATTATAAACTAAAGGAGATGTTCGAATCACGAAACAATGTGGATTGAAAATTGAATAATACCTATACAAGCAAGAAAAAAATTAAAATGAACAATAACATTAGAAATAGACATGCCAAAAGTAAAGGAGAACGGAAGTGATTATTACGATTGCCAATCAAAAAGGTGGCGTTGGAAAAACAACTACCTCCATCAACGTTTCTGCTGCCCTGGCTTTTTTAGGATATAAAGTCCTGCTGGTCGATATGGACCCCCAGGCGAATTCGACTGTGTCCTTTTTAAACCCCAGGGAAATAAAATACTCCATGTACGATTTCCTGGAAAACAGCGAAATCACCTTTGATCAAGTGGTTCAACCCACAAGTATCGCGAATCTCTTTGTATTACCTTCATCCATTTCCCTGGCAAAACTGGAATCCAAACTGATAGGGGAGATCGATGGGCATTTTCGCTTGAAAGACAAAACCGAAACCTTTAAATACAGGTATGATTATATTATTATCGATACACCGCCAACCCTCGGTTTGATTACCATTAACTCGTTTGTCGCCGCATCGCATTTAATCATCCCGATTCAATCCTCTTATTTTGCCCTGGAAGGAACCGATGATTTATTGGAAACCGTCGATAAAGTCAAGGCCAGGAGTAACCCCGATTTAACCATATTGGGCGTCATCGTCACTATGCACGATAAACGAACGGTTATTGCCAAAGACAGCGTCGACCATATTAAAAAACTATTCAGCCGGAAAGTTTTCAAAACTATTATTTCCCGGAATGTACGACTCGAAGAGAGCCCTGCATATAAAGAATCGATTTTTACTTTTGCACCCAATTCGAAAGGCGCACTGGAATATCAACAACTTGCCAAGGAGATCGTTGGAAATGGCTAAAAAAGTCGGTTTACCGGATTTCGTCAAATCAAAATTTGATAACCATTTTGTAGAAGAAATTTCAACTCGCACACGCACGCCGGTTATTCGCAATATCCCACTGGACAAAATTAGTACCAACGAATTACAACCCCGGAAAGATTACGGCGACCTGGATGAAATGGCGGAATCCATTAAAGAAAAAGGAATACTGGAACCTATATTGATTCGCCCCAAAAATGGGAATTTTGAAATCGTGGCAGGGGAACGGCGTTTTAGAGCCGCGAAACTTGCCGGGTTAACCGATATCCCGTGCATCGAACATGATATAGCGGACAATGAAGCCCTGGAATTATCCATTATCGAAAACATTCAACGAAAAGACCTTAATATTTACGAGCAGGCATTTTCTTTAAAATCCCTCTCGGATATATACGGCTATACTCACCAGGAGATCGCCCAAAAAATAGGGAAATCCCGCGTTACAGTCACTGAACTCATTCGCGTAACCGATTTACCCGAAGATATATTGAAACAATGCTCGGAGCTGAATATCAATTCTAAGACCTTCCTGCTGGAATTGGTGAAATTGGAAGACGAAGAGCAAATGCTGGAAATGCTCAAAAACTATTCCGAAGAACCGTTTTCACGCGATAAAATAAAAGAGAAACGCAAAGAGAAAGCCCTGGTTGAAGAAAATAAAACCGACGCAGAAAATAACGCAGCCTTAGGGCCTTTAAAACCGTTCAAATTTAATTTTGTTTCCGAAGATCGCAATATCAAGATCAAATTCGATATTAAAACCCCGAATCCGAGTAAAGAGCACCTCATAAGTATCCTGGAAAAATTAATCGCGGATATCCGGGAAAACAAGATCAAAGAATTCAGCGAAGTGCCTCAGCCTTAATAATTAACCCGGTCAAGCCGGAACCCTAAAGAGATTTCACGGGGCCTGGTAAGAAAAAGCCTTAAGAATAAGTTAGAAATCCCCATATTAAAATACAGCGTTTATAAGGAATTTATTTAAGTGTGAGTTTAGTATTAACATAACTGCACTTATGCGAAGTTCCAACACGGGTTGTTTTACTGCGTGTGATTTAAATCAAAATTTTGGGAGGCTCGGAACCCGTTTATAAAAGGGTTTCGATATTGTTGCTATAATGGTTAATGGTAAATTGATTTTTATATTTTTAGATGGTGTGGGTATCGGTGCTGCCGATAATACGAATCCTTTTTATGCTGCCGGGTGCCGGTTTCTCCCGTTTGCAAAAAACGGATGTGCGATGCCGGATCAAACGCCTATTAAGCCCATCGATGCGTTATTGGGTGTCGAAGGAATGCCTATGAGTGCTACAGGCCAGACTGCTCTTTTTACCGGCGTGAATGTTTCGAAGATTCTGAATGAGCATAAAGACAGCTATCCTGACAAATTCATGAGGAAAATAATCAAGGAGAAGAATCTTTTTACGCATTTAAGGCAGATGAATTTAAATCCACGCTTCCTGAATGCGTTTAATGGCTCTTCGGACCTTTTCACCCCGAATCATATTACCCTATTTGATGATGGCGAGTTCTATGTTTCGGCTTATTTTAAGTCCCGGTATACCCGGTCTATATCTGTAACCACGTGTATGATGATTGCTAACAGGATGTTGCCATTTGGTGAAAACGATATTATCCATGGGAGGGCGTTATTCCATGATTTTACCAATCAGACCGTGCAAAATGGCGACGGGCGGGGAATACAGCTCCCGGGTTTCAGCCCGGAGAGAGCTGCGGAAATACTTTTCAATGCCTCCCGGAGCTATGATTTATTGTTGTATGAGTATTTTTTAACCGATTTTTACGGGCATGGAGGAACTCTTGAAGAGTGTTCGCACTTGGTGAAGCAGTTGGATTTATTGGTTGGGCGGCTGCTTGAGTTGATGGACCCGGGCAAAGATACGGTTTTGATTACCAGCGATCATGGGAACATCGAGGATATTTCCCAGCAATTGCATACATACAATCCTGTCCCTCTCCTGGTGTGGGGAAACAGAAGCGGAGAGCTGCGGGGAAAGATCGGCAGTCTTGTCGATGTCAAGCCTGCGATAATCGATTATTTCATATAGGAAGCCCCTCCACGAACATCGCTGTACTAGTTCGATAAAAATTCGCAAAAAAAATTAAAAGGAATTTTAGCTGAAGAGCCGCAATAGAATTATCAATTATCAATGAGTTTTTAGAAGCTGCGTTACGAACGTCGGATTGTTCCGCCCGTTTTTAGAGACAATGTTTAGGGTCTATATATCGTTAATAGTGAGGGAGTTTCGGGCCAGTTGCATTTCTTGTTTTTTTTCCAGGTTTAGGAGGTTGGTGAATACGTCGCGGATTTCCGGGATATCGGTTTTTTCGATTATCATGGAGCAGAGGTTAATCAGGCAGTCATCCAGTTTAAGGGCGAGTGCGACGATTTCGTCGGTGGAGGCGTTTAGTTTGTTTTCGATGGAGAGTTGTTTGCAGCAGGTATCGTGGAGTTCGTCGGGGATATGGAATTTGAACCAGGTTTTCAGGATATTGTTCGATACTTCGGTTTGGTAGGAAGCGAGGCTTTCTTCAAGGTTTTTTTCGTGTTGTTGTAAGTAGTCTAGCAGCATTTTGACGCGTTCTTGTTGGGCAGTGTCGTTCAGTTTTTGGTAAAAGTCGCTGAGTTCTTTATGAAATCGGCGAATCCGGTTAAAAATATCTTCGATGGTTTCGCAAGCCATTATCTTAGTCCTCATCTGAGTTTTTTAAAAAAGTATCAATATCAGTTTGGAATTGTGACCAAACTGTTATTATTTTATCTGTAGTGAACAAAAAAATGTCTGAACGTCATATATTCATAAAGTTCGTCTGATAAACTTTTTGAAATAATCCCGTTGGCGGTTTTTATATTTTCAATTTCTGGGAGAAGATATCTATATAGTTTATCCATAGATTTTCACTCCTTCTTCTTCGATGAGTTGGTTAAATGGGGATTTATAAGAGAGGTCCACCAGGTCGACGGGTTTTGATAAATGCTTAAATAGTTTGGCGAAGTGGATAATTGTCGTTTTGTCTTTTTCGGAAATCATGCTTATATTGTATACCAGTATGGAGTAATTTTGTCAAGTAGATAATTTTTTCATGCCATGAAATTAGTTTAGCTGCAGAGGGCATTAGCCAATGGCCATTATGCAAAGGAACAATTGTACAGCCGCAGCGTGCTGCTTCTCTACTTTCCTCCCCTACCCCATTCACCCAAAATGGCGCAGCGCGCCATAATAAAACCCCTCCGTGAGGGGCCTTTTAACAATTAACAAATAATCATTAATTCAATTTAGAATGGTGAAGTAGGCATCGCCGGTGTCGGTAAATAGTGAATCTGCCGTCATCACCCGTACAGAGTAACCGCTGCCTGCTCCTGCCTTGCCGTTTGAGTGGTTCCCCACGGTCCAGGTATAGCTGCTCGTGATTGCAGGAACCGAAGCGATCACGCCCAACTTAACTCCACCCTTGTACAGCACCAGGCGAACATATCCCGAAATCCCTGAGCTAGCCCAGGTGATGGTCTGCTGGCTGCCCAAAGTCCAGGATTCACCGCCATTGGGCGATACCACCCGCAAAAAGGGAGGATTCTTCAGGGTGAATTTACCGTCACTGGTGTCGCTGTAGAGGGAGTCGGCAGTCACCACCCGCACCGTGTAACCGCTTCCTGCCGCTGCCGTTCCACCGCTGTAACTCCCGGCGGACCAGTTGTAAGCGCCGAGCACTGAGGGAACGGAAGCGATCGCACCCACCTTGATCCCATTTCTAAACAGTACCAGGCGCACATTGCCCGAAAGCCCCGCACTGCTCCAGGTGATCTGCTGCGAACTGCCGAGCACCATACTTTCGCCCCCGTTGGGAGCTGTCAAACTAAGGTACGGCGGTTGCATTGAAAACACGATCCCCTGGTCATAATATCCGCCTCTCTGGGTCATGCCGTAGAAAGTGTTTCCCAAGCAGGTCAACGAACCTAAGGGGTTCTTGCCGTCATCAACGCCGCCGGTGAAGGCGTGCACTAAATCAAAACCGGTTCCGTCAAACCCGATTTTGAAAATCGTACCGGCATCATTCGCACCGCCTTGATACGTCATCCCGAAGAGTGTTGTGCCGTAAAGGAGCAATGAATCCCAGGGTTTCCGCCCGTCTTTTGTGCCGCCGGAAAAAGAGTGCAGTAAAGCAAAACCACTGTCGTTGGTTTCGATTTTGAAAATGGTACCGGCATCATACGCTCCGCCATTACTCGTCATCCCGAATAAGGTGCTGCCGGAAAGGACTAAAGAACCCCGCGGTTCGTGACCATTGTTCGTGCTGCTGTCAAAAGTATGCAGCAGCGTAAAACCGGTGCCGTCGGTTTCAATTTTGAAAATGGTACCCAGGTCGCTGGTGCCGCCGTATGATGTCATACCGAAAAAAGTGGTGCCGGAAAGGATCAATGAGCCATTTGGACTCCGGCCATCTTCTTCGCCGCCGCTAAAATTGTACAGGACGGAAAAATTGCTGCCGTCGGTTTCGATCTTGAATATAGTACCGCAGTTACTAAATACACCGCTGCCGCCACCGCCGTAAGTGGTCATGCCGTAGAGGGTCGTTCCGGTAAGAACCAATGAACCACATGGGTTTTGGCCCTGGTCTAAGCCGCCTAGAAAACTATGCAGCACAGTAAAACCACTCCCGTCGGTTTCGATCTTGAATATAGTGCCCAGGTCGCTGGCGCCGCCATTGTAAGTCACGCCGTAGAGGGTAGTGCCGGAAAGGAGCAAAGAACCGATGGGGAACCGGCCGTTGTCCGCACCATATATAAATTCATGAAGAATGGTGTATTCGCTCCCGTCCGGGTTGCATTTGAAAATAGTCCCGTAATGAAGATAGCCGCCTCCCCCTTGGGGGGTCATCCCGTACATCTTCGATCCGGCGATCAACAAATTACCGAATGGTTGTTTTCCATCGTCTCCCTCTCCGAAATCGTGTAGGTTATTAAACTGGGCGGGGCTATAAAATGGAATTAATACCAGTGTTAATAATGTAACCACAATTCTTAACAGGTTTTTTTTCATATTTTTTCTCCCAACGGGTTAACAAAATGGTACCGGAAGTTAATAGTATAAATACCGAATTTTTTCAACTGTCGACTGAAAAAAGAATTTCCAATCTACCTTCCTCCCCTACCCCTTTCACCATTCACCACTCCCCAATCACTCTTCCATTTCCCTCTCCACTATGGTATATTTATTTCTTCACAGCGAAACAAATGGAGGGCCGATACGATGTGGTTCGGACGTAAACCAAAATCAATCTTAACACGGGTTATTCTAATACTGTCAGGATGTGTTATCGGCATTTATCTTGTTTTCCCCGGTGCTGCAACTCCACCGGCTGCGGGTTTACCGGGAACGGGGCCGGACGCGGGAAAAACCGTGGTATACCGGGATACCTGGGGTGTGCCGCACATCTATGCTCCCACGGTGGAGGCAGGGCTTTTCGCCCTGGGTTGGGCGCAAGCACAAGACCGGCCGGAAGAACTCCTGGAGAACATGCTTTGGGGGATGGGAGAACTTGCTTCCGTGGAGGGGATTAATGCGCTGAATATGGACAAAGTGTCCCTGATGTGGAATTTGTATGAGGGATCGAAGACTTTGGCCGACAAGATCACCCCTGCGGTTCGACGGCACATCCTGGCCTTTGTCCGGGGCATCAACTTTTACTACGAGAAACACGGGGAGGATGTCCCTGCCTGGTGGGGGAAACGGCGGGTAGACGAGTTCATGGTCATTGCCTTCAGTCGTTTGTTCCTGCAATCTTATTCCTTTGACGAAGGTTTCCGCGACCTGAAACGGGCGGGGATCGACCCGGGTATCGAACCGATGTCCAGGGGATCCAACCAATTTGCCGTTGCCCCGAAACGAAGCGCCGCAGGCGCCCCCATCCTGCTGGGCGATACTCACATGGCCTGGTATGGAGCTTTCCGCTTCTGGGAGTTTCGTATTCATGCCGGAGACCTGCGGGGAAGCGGTTTCACCCTGGCCGGAGTTCCCTACATCGGCCTGGGCCACAACGAAAACGTCGCATGGGCCATGACTACGGGGGGACCGGACACAGCGGATGTCTATGAATTAAAATTGGACAGCGAAAATCCAACCCAGTACTTCTATGACGGGCAATGGAAAGAGCTAAGAAAAAGGGTTTACAAGGTGAAAATCAAGGGAGGTGGTGAACAGATGATACATTTTTATGATTCCCATTATGGTCCGTTGGCCGCCATTCGCAAAGGCAAGGGTTATGCGGTCAAATCATCTTACGCCGATGCGGTGGATGTACTCGCCCCATGGTATGAATTCAACTTCGCAGCAGATTACAGGGGAATACAAAAAGGTTTGGCCTTGCAGCAGCTTTTTCCTCACAACGTGATGGCGGCGGATTCTTCAGGTAACATCTATTACCAGCGCACGGGCCGGGTTCCCAGGCGTCCGGGAGGTTACGACTGGTCGAAACCGGTGGACGGTTCGACTTCCAAAACAGAATGGTTAGGGCTTCACGCGTCTTCCGACCTGCTTCAAGTAACCAATCCGCCGCAAGGCTACATGCAAAATTGTAATGTTCCCCCGGACGCGATGATGGAAAGCAGCCCCTTCAGCCTTGAGAAAACCATTCCTTATATTTATGCAGACCTGACCCAACAAAAAACATGGGGGTATTCGAGCCGTGGGGGATGGACCAATTCAAGGGGTGCGAGGGCGGTCGAGTTACTGAAAAGCGATAACCGGGTCACGGTAGAAAAGGCCATGGCGATTGCCAACGACATCCGCCCCTTTAGCGCGCCGCGCTGGGTGGGCGTGTTAATCGAAGGCGATAAGAAATTCGGTTCTTCCTATCAAGCCAACAGGGACTACACAACCGGAATCGATGAAATGAAATCCTGGAACTTTGAATTGGCTGCGGATTCGAGGGCGGCCCTGAAGTATGTGTATTGGCGTATCCAACTTTTCCAGGATATCGGTGGAAGCGGGTTGAAGAATATGACTCAACGTGTGGTTTTCTTGCGCGAACCGCTGGGCGAGACCCGGAAGCCGTTGTCTTTGAGCGATAAAGAGTTTCAGCAGCAGCAGGCAGTGAAATCTTTTTCCAAAGCCATGACAAAGCTTAGAGCACATTTCGGGACCCTGGAGAAGAGCTATGGGGACGTTTTCCGGGTGGGCCGGGGTAATCGTTCCTGGCCGTGCGAAGGCGGCATGTTGGAAAACATGGGGCTAACCACCCTGCGCAGTGTGGGATATGGGGCGGAACGTCCGGATCACACTCGCTGGGGCCAAAGCGGGCAGACTTCCACGGGGATCGTGGTACTCGGCAAACCGGTCCGGAGTTGGACCTTCGTGCCGCTGGGCCAAAGCGACCGTCCGAACTCCCCCCATTTTTGCGATCAGTCCGAAAAGGCCTTCAGCCCGCGAAAAATGAAATCAACCTGGTGGACCCCCGAAGAATTGGCCGGGCATATTGAATCCCGCACCGTGATCGACCCCGGTTCACGATAAGTTTTGTCAGGACCTTTTTGTAAACCAGAGCAAACTTCCCCCATTTTAATTGATTTTTACCGGAGAGAGTGTGAATTTTATTGTCCTATCTATATCAACGAGGTTTTTAGGACAATTTCAAGCCTTTTTTGCAAGCGTTGAACCTTTTTTCTGCAATCGAATGCAATTTCTTAAAATTTTGTATCCCCTATTAGAATTGAATGCAAATTCTTAAAACGATGGAGAAAATTTCTTCAAATGTATGCAAATTCTTAAAATTTTCTATCCCTCATTACAACGATGAGGTCTTTTGGTGGAAATGAGAGGTAATAAAGCTCATGGATAGCCTAAAAACCGCAGCGACGACTTAAAAACCGCGATAATGGTTTAGAAAACTCGCGAATGACCGGGAAAAGCCCATCGATAGCGAAATTATCTCGTTTATATTCTCCATGCCAATCTTTTGCAAAATGAGTAAGAAAAATATTATAAAAGAATTACTGCATAAGCCAAACGTGGTTGAACAAATGACGACTTTATGATATGATAAACCTTCGGAGGCTGATAATGAATATGAGAATATACTTTGACGGCGGGAAAAAAGTGAACGCCGAATTTAATAATTTCACAGTCAAAACAGACCAACCGGCCTACGCCGGCGGAGAAGGGACCTCCCCTACCCCCTTCGACCTCTTCCTGGCATCCATGGGCACTTGCGCAGGAATTTTCGTCTTAGGCTTCTGCCAACAACGATCTATCGATACAGAAGGAATGGAATTGATCCAAAGCATCGAAGTAGACCCCACAACGCACATGGTAGCCAAAATCAACCTGGAAATCAAACTTCCCTCCTCCTTCCCGGAAAAGTACACCAACGCCGTAATCCAGGCTGCTAACCTCTGCGCTGTCAAACGACATATGGAAAATCCCCCCGCTTTCAATGTGTTTACTTCATAGGTGCTTCTAAGAAACTCACCCAGGAATCCTTTACTGGCAAGAGTTTCTCGTCTCTAAAAACGAGCAGAGCCATGCGACGGTCGTAACGAGGCTTCTAAGAAACTACTTAATAAATAATAAATAAAAAATAATAAATAATAAATCATATCACGGTTTTCCAGTTAATTATTTTCCTCGACTGTCCCCTTTTTATCACGCAGCGGCTGACAATTAAGAAAGCCGCAGGATGACGCTCTGCGTCATAATAAAACCCCACCGTGTGGGGTCCAGTCAAAATTCATTTCAAGAGTTTCTTGCTTAGGGCTTTGGGCTCTCTGTGGCTAAAATGCTGAAAGGCTAAAGTGTGGTTTGCTTTAGTTCAATGTTTATGGTACAATAGCAACTGGATTCGATAGTTAAAAGTTAAAATATGAAAGTCAAAGAAAAAATTGCCATTTACGGAGTAATGGTTTTTTTATTACTCCCCCCTACTGCCCTGCCTCAGGACGATCACGACAATACCAGTACAAATCATTTAAAAGCAGCGTTTATCATTCGCTTCGCCGAATACATCGAATGGCCCCCTAACTCCACCATTAACGATGACCATACACCTGTAACCATAGGGGTAATCGGGGATTCTCCTTTATTTTCTCTTTTGATTCAAAACACCAAAAATGTGAAAATAATGGGAAAAAAAATAATAGTGATATCGATTTCAAATCCATCGGATATTACGGAATGCAATATAATATTCATTTCCAAAATACCCCAGAAAGACTTAAAACAAATCCTGTCCGAAGCAGATCAACATCCCATTTTAACCGTCGGGGATACCCGGGACTACGAGAAAATGGGCGTGATCATCAACCTGTTTGAAACCGGAGATCATGTTCGTTTCAACATTAACAAACTGGCAGCCCAACGAAACGGGATTGTGCTATCATCAAAAATCATGCGGTTAGCCCGCGTAGTTATTCGATAATATGAGACAGATCAAAGATTTGAAGATCAAATATAAACTGATCGGCATCATCATCTCGACTACCCTTATCGCCATAATCATCGCATTTTCCAGCGCGGCCTTCATATACCGTCATATTCTCCGGGATTCGCTTATCGATGAATTCTCTCCCATATTAAATGTAACAGCCAATGGGATGATCTCCATACTGGAATTCGCCCAACAAAAAGAAGCCATCGAAGAATTAAATAAAATTTTAAATCGCTTGACCGACGTTTCAGACAGTTTTGTTTTCAAAGAAGATAAATTGTTCGCAGAATATCATCGACCGGGGAAAAAACCGATGGATCCCCCCAAATTAATCATCCAATCCACTCCCCTCACGCAGTTTGTAGGAAAATACCTCTATGTCTTTCACCCCGTGATATATAAAGATAAACGATGTGGAACTCTTTTTGTACGGTTTTCCACGGAAAAAATGAATAGGTCTATTAACAACTTGATGATCGTGATGGGGGTTATTATCTTGATTTCATTTCCCCTGGCTTTTTTACTCGCGTTAAAATTGCAGGGTATTATTTCGAGGCCGATCCTGGAATTAGTCCAGGCAACAAAACAAGTATCGTCCGAAGGGAATTACTCCATCCGGGTTCAAAAGATTAGTAATGATGAAATCGGGATGCTTAACGACAGTTTCAATAACATGATGGAACAAATCTACAACCGGGATATCCACCGTGACAAAGTCGAAAACGAGCTGAAAGTTGCGGAATTTTTCTTAACCAACATCATGGAATCCATGCCTTCGGCTTTAATCACTATCGACCACAACGGGATTATTTCGCACTGGAATAACTCCGCCGTTCAATTAACAGGAATCGATGCTCCCGAAGCCAAAGGAAAGAACCTGTGGGAAGTAATCCCGGGTTTGGAAAAGTACGAAAGCACGATAAACAATGTACTGCAAACCAAAAAGACGGTCCAATTTTACAGGGAATCGATAAAAATCGGCAGCAGCGCTTTTTTCCTGAATGTTATTATATTCCCCCTGTTAGAGAGTATTACCCCCAAATTTGTAATAATGATCAATAATGTAACGGAGATCGAATTAAAAGAACAACAACTCCGTCAATCCCAGAAAATGGAGACGGTAGGAACCCTGGCAGGCGGACTTGCGCATGATTTCAATAATGTATTGGGCGGGATTATCGGGACCATTTCTCTGTATAAATACAAAATCTCAATGAACCGGAAAGTGTCCAACGACGAGATCGAAAAATATTTTTCCACCATCGAGGATTCGGCAAACCGTGCCTCAGACCTGGTTCAGCACCTTCTTTCCTTGACTCGAAAACAGGAACTCTCGTTTGCTCCCACCAACCTGAACAATATCATCAAAAATACAATTAAAATATGCAAGAATACTTTTGATAAAAGTATCGATATCAACGCGGCTTTCGCTTATGAAAACGCCATGACCAATGCCGACTCGACACAAATCGAACAATCGTTACTCAACCTGTGTATTAATGCATCTCATGCCATGAACATCATGCGAAAAGAGGGTGAGCCGGTGGGAGGGAAACTGACCATCAAATTGGATAAACGCTCTGTCGACAAGCACTTTCTCGATCTTCACCCGGGGAACGAGTTGGAGGAGTTTTATTGGAGAATATCGGTCCAGGATACGGGTATCGGTATGAGTTCCCAGACATTAACAAAAATATTCGACCCGTTTTTTACTACTAAAACAGATGGAAAAGGAACCGGCCTGGGACTCGCTATGGTTTATAATATTATAAAGCAGCATAAAGGCTATATCGATGTCTATTCGCAAGAAGGAATAGGAACAACCTTCGCGATATACCTTTCCATATTACGCAGTGAAACCGGCGAAAAAAGCGTGATTGTCACCCAGGAAGAAATCATGCAGGGAGAGGGTTTAATATTGGTTGTGGATGATGAAGAAGTGATGAGGAATACAGCCAAATCCATCCTGGAGGAATGCGGGTATGATGTATTGCTGACCCGGGATGGAGAAGAAGGCGTTAAAGTTTATAAACAATACAAAGAAAAAATCAGGGCTGTGGTTATGGATATGGTCATGCCTAAAATGTCGGGGAAACAGGCTTACCTGGAGATGAAGAAAATAGACAAAGATGTGAAAGTGCTTTTAGCTTCAGGTTTTAAGCAGGATGCGCGGGTTGAATCGATCCTGGAATTAGGGGTGAAAGATTTTATCCAGAAGCCGTTTACGTTGGGGAAATTGGCTAATTCATTAAACCGGGTATTATTGAAGGGGTAATTCCGCTGCTTTGCACGCAGCGTGGCTATTCGATTTTTTTTAATACTTCGGAAAAGTAATCCAATTCTTCTTTAGTTCCCAGTGTAGCCCGGATATAGCGTTGCAGCAGGACATGTTCACCCGGGACTTTCGCCACGATAATCCCGTTTTTTTCCAGTTGGTTCATCAGTTTATTGGCCGATAGCCTGATATGGCGAAGCATAGTGATATTGGTTTCTGAGTTGATAAAAACAATATGAGGGATTTTTACGAGTTTTTCCTTGAAATATATGTTTCTTTTGATTACATTTTGGCGGACGTGGGTTAGGTAATCGATTCGGTCCAGGGCGATACTGGCAAAATCGAAAGAGAACTGGGTGATGGGGAAATTGGTTCGATGGATTTTCAGGGCGCGTAAGATTTCTTCGTTGCCGGTCATAGCGAAACCGACTCTTAAATTGGCCAGTCCATAACCTTTGGAGAAGGTTCGAAGCACGATAAGATTATTATATTCATGCAATAAAGACGAAGCGGAAATCACGCTGCCGTCGGTATCCGTATATTCGCCGTAGGCTTCGTCGATTACCACAAAAGCGTAGTGATCTGCGGCATCTTTGACAATTTGTTCGACGTATTCGGGTGTGATAAAGACCCCGCTGGGGTTGTTGGGGTTAGCGATCCAGATGAGTTTAGGGTTCAAGCGGCTTAAAATTTTTCGGTATTCATCAAAAATAAGATCGGTCCAGGCGAAATTATCTTCTTCGTTGAGGTCGAGGTGAATGGGGATAGCTCCCATGCGGCGGGAGAACTCTTCAAAGAGGTAGAAAGTAGGAGAAGTAACCATAATACGGTCGTTCAGTTCGAGGAAGCTGGATGCGATATGGGCCAGCATTTGTTCGAGGCCGGCAGATAGGAGTATCCATTCGGGGAAGATATTATGGAGAGCTGCGATTTTTTTCCTGAGGTCGAGGCAGATAAATTCGGGGTAGTTTTTCAGGAATTGCCGGATGTCGGTGTGGCTGAATTCTTTAAACCGTTGTTCGATTTCGTCTGTGCAGCCGTCGTTATTTTGTCCGAGGTCAAACCGGTAGATTTTTTCGAGATTAAATTTTTCTTTCAGGATTTTGATATATTCCTGGATATAGAATTCTTTACTGATATAGCCGCCCATAGGTTCATAGAGAGCCCGCTGCGTGCCGATGTTAAAAAACGATTGTGTTTTAATCCTGGTTTTGTATTTCATTTGATTCTTCTATGACAGATAAATGGATTTTGCCGCTGCTGATATCGGAAACAGCCTGTGCGAAATCTTCCAGGCTGCCTAATGGTATTGCACATCTTATAGAGACTCCTTCCATAGTGTATTTTCTTTCGATAATTTCTGCGGAGTGGCGGTTAAGTAGTTGCATCATGTCGCCGGTAAGGGGGTATGGAAAGTTAAGCACGGTGTTTTTCTTAATATGGATCACTTCGCATTGGGCCGAATCGATGACTTTTCGTGCGGCAGTGGAATAGGCTCTAACGAGTCCGCCGGTTCCCAGTTTAATACCGCCGAAGTAACGAATGACAGCCACGAGGATATTATAATAGTTTTTTCCTTTGATTTCGTTAAAGATGGGGACGCCTGCCGTACTACCGGGTTCGCCGTCATCGCTGTAACGGTAGTATTCGTCGGTATTTTTCTTCAAACGATATGCAAAGCAAACATGAGTGGCGTCGTGGTATTTTTTTCGAAGGTTGTGGATATGTTTTTCAGCGTCTATGGGTGCATCGACGGGGAAAAGGTATGCAATGAATTGGGAGCCTTTTTCTTTGATGGATTCGGGTCCGTAGATCGATTTCACCGTCATAAACGAGTCAGTTTGGTTTTGCATAGTAAAATAATACAAATATGATGAGTAGGTGTCAAGGCGTAGTTAAGTGCTTTTTGATTCATTTTCATTGGGGATCATTTCAGTAGAAGAGATTTCATCGATCATACCGATGAATTTTCCTGCGATGGTTTCGATAAAATCGGGGTTTAAAATGGATTTTTGGTATTCCCAGGTCATTTCGATTCCATTCTTATATTCTTTTAAGAAGAGGGATAATTCGACTTTTACTTGTTGGGTCATTTCCGAGTGATAAGACTCCAGGGATTCCAATTTGGTTTCGAACGAAGTATTTTGCATATTCAGTAGATTGAAGGCGGCAGTGACGCGGGGGTAGTCCATTTTTAGATCATCCAGGACCAATTCAAGGGGGTAATCTTGATATTGATAGGCTTCAAGGACATTTTGGTTCACGCGATCCAGGAGAGTGATGAAATCTTCTTCCAGGTCGACGGTGGTTTTAATGATGACGGAGTTGATAAAGTATCCCACGATATTGTAAAGGGATAGGTGGGGGCGTCCGGCGGAAATAATGGAAGAAACGATTTTTTGCTGCCCGGATAAGAAGGCCAGCAATAAATTATACATGGAGAATAAAACCATAGCGAGGGTTGTATTGTTTTTGACGGCCAGTTGTTGGAGTTTGAGTTTGATTTCGGAATCGATAACACACCGGTAGAATTTTCCTTGTTTATCCTCGCGGCTTCCATCTCCGAACATAGGCAGTTCCAACCTGGGTAAACCTTCTTCGATTTTTCTTTTCCAGTATGCGTGTGATTTTTTCTTGATTTCCGGGTTCCGGGTTTGAATATTGTACCAGGCTGCAAAATCTTTGTATTGTACGTGAGGAGGTTTTACCTGTAATTGATTACCATTTAAAAAGGCGGTGTAAAAGCGGTTGAATTCTTCTTTAATGAGGCTGTTGGACCAACCGTCCGATATGATGTGATGCATACAAAAGAACAAGGTGTAGTAGTCCTGGTTGAATTTAACGAGTGCGGCTCGAAATAATGGAGGGGTTTGAAGGTCGAAAGGAGTAGTGGTTACTTCTTCAGCGATAGCCGGGGCTCGTTCGGTAATCTCTTCTTCAGTCAAGCGGGAGAGGTCATGAAATTGAAACGGGAGTTTGATATCGGTATCGTCGACGATAAATTGGACGGGTTCGCCCTGGATGTCTTTAAATCCGGTTCTAAAGCTTTCGTGTCTTTGGAACAATTGATTAATTGCGGACTGAAGCGCATCGATATCGACGCGGTAAAGGGGGATAATCTCCGGCATCAGGTATGCTTTGCTTTGGGGGTCGAGTTGATAAATGATCCAGAGTCTTTTTTGGTTGAAAGAGAGTTCATAATAGTATTTTTTTTCGACAGGTTCGATAGGTATGAATACATCGGAGCGGCCTTTATTTAGTTTTTCGCTCATACCTTGAATGGTTGGATTTTTAAAAACTTCGGCCAGTGAAATTTTAGCGCCCATTGTTTTTTGGATTTTGGCGGTAATTTCAGCGGCTTTGAGTGAATGGCCGCCCAATAAAAACATATTTTCGTCGATATCGATGCAGCGGTCCAGGCCCAGGACCTCTCTCCATATCTCTTCGATTTTCTTTTCTATTTCGGTTCGCGGGGGGTTCTTCGATTTCCTGGAATCGAACGAGGGTTTGGGTAATACCCTACGATCCACTTTCCCGTTGCTATTCAGGGGGATGGAGTCGATTGGGACGAAAGTCGAAGGGATCATGAAACCCGGTAAGAATGTGGATAAATAAAGGCGCAGTTGGTCGAATTGCAAGGTTTTTCCCGGTTGAGCGACGATGTAAGCGCATAGATAGGACGTTTTTTTATCTTTTTCATCATCTCGAACCATAACGACCGCTTCAAAAACATCCGGGTGCTTTAACAACCGGTACTCGATTTCGCTTAATTCGACGCGAAAGCCCCGGATTTTAACCTGGAAATCCCGCCTGCCCAGGAACTCGATATTCCCGTCCGGTAACCACCGGGCAAGATCGCCGGTTTTGTAGAAGATTCCCAGGGGGCTCTTTTCGTGAAAACCGCCCCCTATCCCCCCACAAAAGCTTTTATTAAAGTTATTTTGCAGAGAGGTTGCGTGCAACGTCTTTACATTTTCAAACAAAAGTTTTGCGGGGTCCAGGGGCAGTTTTATAAAAGAGCCCCTGGTTAATTCAGGGTTATTCATATACCCGCGGGCGACGCCGTCCCCGCCGACGGCCAGTTCGCCGGGTACACCGACGGGAACAAGTTTATCAAATCGATCCAGTATAAGCGCCGTGCTGTTGGAAATGGGTTTGCCGATGGAGATGCTTCCCTCCCCTATTGTTTCGATATTATATGTAGTGGAAAACGTAGTGTTTTCCGTTGGGCCGTAGCAATTAACGAAATTTAGAACCGGGTAAGCGTCTTTTATTTTCCCGGCATGGAGTGTAGATATGACATCTCCTCCCACCAATAAATTTTTTAGTCCGTTAAAAATTTCGATATCTTCCTGGACCATCCGGTTAAATAGTGGGGAGGTCATCCAGAGAGTGGAAATATCGTTTTTATAGATGGCTTCTTTAATTCGTGGGGCATCCAGCAGGTGGTCTTTAGGGATGATGCAAAGGGTAAGGCCGTTTAAAAGGGCGCCCCATATTTCAAAAGTAGATGCGTCGAACTCCAGGGCACCGGTTTGAAGGATTCGATCGCCGGGGTTAAAAGCAACGTAGTTTGTATTTTTAACCAGGCGTACAACGCTTTGGTTTTCTATCATTACGCCTTTTGGGTTCCCGGTGGAACCGGACGTATAGATCACATAAGCCAGGTCATTGGGTTTTTCTCGCGAAACGCATGGAGATTTATATGAATGAGATGGCGAAGAGGAAAAGAAACCGGTCATATCGATTAATTCAGTGAGCAGCCCTTGGATTTTGGTTTTTACCGAATCATCGTTGTCCGATTTAGACAATAAAATAGGTGTGCTGCTGTCGTTTACCATCATGTGGATGCGTTCAGGGGGGTAATCCGGGTCTATGGGAAGGTAAGCGCCCCCTGCTTTGACTATCCCCAGCACCCCCATGATGGTTTCCAAACACCGATAGCCAAAAATTCCCACCAGGGTTTCGGGTCCGATATTTTTTTCATGGAGAAGGCCGGCCAGTTTATCTGTTTTGATATTGAGTTCTTTATAGGAAATATGGTTCGCATCTTCCCCGATAAGGGCGATATGGTCCGGGGTTTGGCCGGCTTGTTCATAAAATAGCGTAGAAAGGGTTTTATCGTGTGGATACGGGGTCATTGTATTGTTGAATTCCGCCAGGATGCAGTGTTTTTCATTTTCATCCATTAAATCGATATCCCGGGTTAGAATATCGGCGTTGGAAACGATTTGAAGTAAAAGAGCCCGGAAATGTTTTGCAATCCTTTCGATAGTACCTGGAAGAAAAAGAAGGGAATTGTATTCTATCTCTATTTCGATTTGATTAGCCTGTATAAAGAAAGAAAAAATGATGGCGATAGAGGGATTTATATAGAGGATATCTTCTTTTTGGTGAATATTTTTAGTCACCACAGCGGTATCGAAAAGGGGAAAGGTATCGCCGGTTTGATCCAGGTCCAGTTGTTGAACCAGGATTTCGATGGGGTAGTTCACATGATCGACAGCTTCGGAAATAGTCCGGCGTGTTTCCAATAGCGCTTGTTTGATACTCATCGAGCCATTTAGCACGGTGCGGAGTGGAAGGATGCGGTTGATGAAATCTCCGGGCGGGATGGGTGTTTCATGGTCTTTTTGTTTATAGATGGGCATTCCAACGGTAACATCGTCTTTCCCGGAGTATTTGCCCAGCAGGAGAGTAACCGCGGTGGTCATGACCAGGTTCGAAGTATAGGGGGAGCCTTTGCTTAATTGGGCCGATTTTTCAACGATCTCACCGGTCAAATCAACGGTTAGCGAATTGAATCGAGCTTTCTCACCGTCATCGGGCCCGGTGAAATCGTAAGGAAACGATACTTTTTCGAATTCCCCGAAAAATTTTTCATGCCAGAAATCCCGTTCTTTGATGTGTTGATTGGCAGCGATGACCAGTTTTTCAGATGTTTTTCTATCATTGATTTTAGTTTTATCAGTCATTTTCAATTCTCCTAAAATTAAAATCCCAGATCCATTTCAGGATTTTCCATCTTAACGGACGACAGGCCGTGAGAAATGGTGATATCGTGTAATAAGGAATTTTTATTACCGGTAATGGTGTGGATTATTTCTTTGAAGTACTCGATAAAGCGTTCGATGGTTTCCGGTTTAAAGAGGGATGAGGCATATTCTATGGAAAAGGCCAATTTACTTTGCATCATTTCGGCAGCGGTTACCATCAAGTCGAATTTTGAAATCGTATTTTGTAGGGGATAGGACTGCATATTAACCGCGGGTTGATTTGGAGGAAGTGTGGAACCTGGTTTCATTTCGGATATATAGCGGGGGTCTGCTTCCATGTTTTGCAAAGTAAATAACACGTCGAATATGGGGTTCCTGCCGGGGTCGGCGGTAAAGGAGGAGGCTCGGATCAGGTCTTCGAACAGGAATTCCTGGTTGTCGAAAGCATCGAGGGTTTGTTTTTTTACCTGGGCCAGGTAATCGATAAAAGTAAGGTCATGCCTGGGGTATGAGCGAAGCACCAATGTATTGACAAACATGCCGATGATATGGCGGAGGTCTGCGTGTGTTCGTCCTTCTATAGGTGTACCCACTGCGATATCTTCCAGCCCGGTGATCTTGGAAAGCCAGATGCTGCACAAGGCCAGTAATACCATAAAAAGTGTAGAATCGGATTCGTGCATGATTTCTTTTAACACCTGGGTTTCATGTGTATCGATATAAAACGAAGAGCGGCCGCCTTTAAAATCCTGCACTTCGGGCCTTGGGAAATCAGTGGGTAATGGAAGATATGGCGGTTTTCCTTCCAGGTATTTCAACCAGGAGGTTTTCATTTTTAGGTATCGGTTCTCGTTTTTTATATTCATGTCCTGCTGCCACACTGCGTAGTCTTTGAATTGCAATCGGAGCGGCGGAAGGTTTACCCCGAGTGATAAGGCCGCGAATTCTTTTGTCATTAAACCCATAGACACGCCATCGGATATAATATGATGGATATCGAACACCAAAACATATTTCTTTTCACCGAATTGGACCAACCCCACTCTCAAAAGCGGTGCCTTTGACAGATCGAAAGGCCGAACGAACCGGTTAATCATTCGTTCATCCCCTTGATGGTGATATTCGACGGTAAAGGATATGTCTTTATGAATTTCCTGGACCACTTCGCCATCTATAGTATGAAACGACGTGCGAAGGCTGTCATGTCGTTGAACCAGCGTTGAAAAAATCGATTCGAACCGGTTTTTCTCAAAATCTCCTTCCAATAACATTGCCATAGGCATATTATAACCCACGCTTTGGGGATTAATTTCCTGGAACAAATAGAGGCGTTTTTGTGCTGAAGAGACCGGGTAATATTGGCGTTCTTCTGCGGGCTCGATGGATTGAAACGGCACAAACTCGATTCCAGTAAGCTGATCCTGGGCTTGACGGATCAAAGAAGATAAATTCCGAATAGAGGGGTGCTTAAAAACCTCGGTGAGTGAGATTTTAATATTCAATTCTTTATGAATCCGCGAAACCATTGTCATTGCTCGCAGCGAATGGCCGCCTAATTTGAAAAAATCATCATCGATGGAAATGGTTTCCCTGTTTAGAATAGCTGACCATATCTCGACTAATTTTCGTTCAGTTTCATTTCGTGCGGGAGAAAAATGGGAGATATCGGAATCGGATGAAGCCCGGAGTATTTCCAGTTTTTTATGATCGACTTTTCCATTGGGTGTAAGAGGTATTTTATCGATGATGAACAGGAACGATGGAACCATATAAAGAGGTAAATGTTGAGCCAGGAAGTTTTTTAAATCGTCTTTCCATTTGTTTTGATCCGTGATGGGTACAGAAGCAACAATATAGGCGCACAACAGTTTTTCCCCGGTTTGACTATCCGAATCGATGAGTACAGCTTCTTTTACATCGGGATACTCGATCAGCCGGTTTTCGATTTCGCCCAATTCGATGCGGAAACCGCGGATTTTAACTTGCCGGTCTGCCCTGCCGAAAAATTCGATGTTCCCATCCGACAGCCAGCGGCAGAGATCACCGGTTTTGTAGAAGATTCCCAGGGGGCTCTTTTCGTGAAAACCGCCCCCTATCCCCCCACAAAAGCTTTTATTTTTTTGGGTTTCTTGACTGTCCCCTTTTTGAATAATTGATGAGTGGGTTTCTTGACTGTCCCCTTTTTGAATAATTGATGAGTGAAGAGCGATGAGTGATGAATTATCCCCTTTTAAATTAAATAAAAGTTTTGCGGGGTCCAGGGGCGGTTTTACAAAAGAGCCCCTGGTTAATTCGGGGTTATTTAAATACCCGCGCGAAACGCCGCCGCCGCCGACATAGAGTTCACCGGTTACACCGATAGGAACCAATTTCCTTCGTTTATTTAGAATAAAAAGAGTCGTCTCTGAAATCGGGGTACCGATAAGTACACTGGCTCGCCGGGGGTCCAAATCATTTACAGTTAAAGTAGTAGCGTAAACCGCTGTTTCAGTGGGACCATATACATTGATTAGCCGCCCCGGTCCCAGGAATTCGAAAGCATTTCGGACATGTGACAAAGAAGCACCTTCACCGCCAAACAGGACTTTCCGTGCTTTGGACAGGCAATGGATATCAGTTTCAACAAGGGTATTGAATAACGCTGTTGTAACAAAAACGATGGTGATGTTTTCCCGGCGGATCATTCCCGATATAAGGTCCAAAACCGATGCACCCTGTCCTTCCAGTAAAACCAAAACTGCCCCGTTCAATATAGGACCGAAAAATTCGAAAACAGACCCGTCGAATGCATAATTCGCTGTCTGAAGCATCCTGTCGCGGGGAGTGATATCGATAAAATTGGTATTTTTAACTAACCGGAATATATTGCGGTGCATTATCATCACACCTTTGGGTTTTCCTGTAGAACCCGAAGTGTAGATAACATAGGCCAGGCCATCCGGGTTGAAACCGTTTTTCGAAGAAAAAGAGAAAACAGGAGGAGACGAAATGTCCAAACCCGATATATTCAGCACATCGAGGGGGTGTCCGGTAAAAATGTTATGCATTTTGTCATAAGCGGATGGGTCAGCCAGCAAAACGGGGGTATTACAGTCGGCGATCATGAATTGAACACGTTCAACGGGATAATCCGGATCGATAGGCAAATAAGCTCCACCGGCTTTTAGAATTCCCCAGATGGCGATGATCATTTCCAGGCATCTTTCCATCATCAACCCGACAATACTATCCGGTTGCACTCCCCTATCCAGTAATACAGAAGCAATGTAATCGGATAATTCATCGAGTTTTCGATAAGACAGCGTGATTTTCGTTTTCAACGGCTCTCCGCAGGCTAGGCCGGAAAGAGCAATCGCATCCGGGTTTATTTCAACCTGGTCTTTAAATAGCCGGCAGAGGTTTTTATCGTAAGAATAAATCTCGGGATCCGGGTTAAAGGTTTCCAGGAGTAATGTTTTCTCTGATTCGTCCAGCATATCGATGTCGATAATCCCGATTTCGGGGTTTTCGGTCACTTGTTTTACAATATTTATAAAGTGTGAGCAGAGACGTTCGATGGTATCATGTTTAAACAGCGATGTTGCATATTCCAGTGAAATCCCTATTTGGCCGTTCATTATTTCAACGGCAGTGATCAGCAAGTCGAATTTGGATACCGGGTTTTTAGTTGGGTAAGACCGCATGTGGAGTTTGGATGGTTGCGAGTCTTCTTCTCTTTTTAACCCCGGGATATACCGTGGATCAGCTTCCATGTTTTGTATGGTAAATAAAACATCGAAAAGTGGATTTCGACCGGGGTCCGGGGTGAAGGGGAAAGTACGAACCAGGTCTTCGAAAAGGTATTCCTGGTTTTCAAAGGCTTCCAGTGTTTGTTTTTTAACCTCCGACAGGAAATCGAGGAATGAGTGGTGAGATACGGGGAACGTACGGATGACCAGTGTATTGACAAACATACCGATAATATGTTGAAGGTCTTCATGTGTGCGGCCTTCTACCGGTGCACCGAGAGCGATATCTTCCTGCCCGGTGAGTTTTGAAAGCCATATGCTTGATATAGCCAACAATACCATGAAAAGAGTGGAGTCTGTTTTTTGAGTAATATTCTTTAGTTTAAGGGTTTCAGGTGTATCGATAGAACGTGTAACGGTGTGGCCTTTGAAATCCTGGATAACGGGCCTGGGAAAGTCTGTGGGCAATTCAAGAAAAGCGGGTTTTCCTTCCAGGTATTTCAGCCAGAATTTTTCTTTATAGAAATACTCGTTGCTGCCTATCCCGCACGATTTTTGCTGCCATACCGCATAGTCTTTAAATTGAAGCCGAAGCGGTGGGAGTTCTTTTCCCATGGATAAAGCGAGGAATTCTTTTGTCATTAAACCCATCGATACGCCGTCGGATATGATATGATGCAAATCCACCATTAAAATATGGTTATTTCCTTCAATTTTAGTTAAGCCCACCCGGATGAGCGGGGCAGCGGACAGGTCGAAAGAACGAACAAAATAATCGAAAATCCGCTCATTTCCATCATCATGGTATTCGATCCCGAAAGCTATATCTCGATGGATCACCTGGACCACTTCTCCTTCTATCGTGTGAAAGGATGTTCGGAGGCTTTCGTGCCTGTGGATCAGTGTTGAAAATATCCATTCCAGTTGTTTTTTATCGATATCTCCTTCCAATATCATAGACATCGGCATATTATAGGCACAGCTATCCGGGGAAATTTCCTGGAACAAATAGAGGCGTTTTTGTGCCGAAGAGGCCGGGTAAAATTCACATTCTTCCGTAGGTTCAATAGATTGAAACTGTACCGGTTCAGTGCCTGTAAGTCGATTTTGAGTTAGCTGGATAAACGAAGACAAATTGCGAATCGTGGGTGATTTAAATATGAAGGAGAGAGGGATTTTGATATTTATTGCTTTGTGAACCCGTGAAATCATAGTCATTGCGCGCAGCGAATGGCCGCCCAGCCTGAAAAAATCATCGTCGATACCGATGGTTTCTATTCTTAGAATATCGGACCAGATTCCCACCAATTGACGTTCGATCATATTTCGTGCGGGAGTATACCGGGGTGAGTCGGAATCGGATACATCGCGGAGTAGCTCCAGTTTTTTACGATCGACTTTTCCATTGGGGGTGAGGGGAATTTTATCGATTATGAATAGATAAGAAGGAATCATATAGAGAGGGATATGAATAGCCAGGTAATTTTTTAAATCTTCTTTCCATTTCCCGGGGTCAGTGATGGCAACTGCGGAGACAATGAATGCTCCCAGGTCTTTCTCCCCGGTTTTACTATCCAGGTCGATGAGAACAGCTTCTTTTATATAAGGGTACTTTGACAGCCAATTTTCGATTTCACCCAGTTCGACGCGGAACCCTCGAATTTTCACCTGCCGGTCTAGCCTGCCGAGAAACTCGATATTCCCATCCGGGAGCCAGCGGCAGAGATCGCCGGTTTTGTAGAAAGAAGAGCCTACGGCGGCCAAGAAACCTTTTCGTGAAAAGGTTTCCTGGACCTTCCCAAAGCTTTTGTTTAGGGTAGTATTGTCTATATCTACGGAGTCAACAAATGAATCGGGAGCAGTTCCAATATCCAGGCTCTGCAATAACTCCCCACGCAGTGGGGTTTCTTGACTGTCCCCTTTTTCTTGACTGTCCCCTTTTTCATATGCAGCCACAGAGGTCACAGAGGGGGTTTCTTGACTGTCCCCTTTTTTTGGTGAATTATCCTCCCTCAAACTAGATAAAAGTTTTGCGGGGTCCAGGGGCGGTTTTACAAAAGAGCCCCTGGTTAGTTCGGGGTTATTTAAATACCCGCGTGCAACACCGTTTCCACCAATATAAAGTTCGCCGGTTACACCGATGGGGACCATTTTCATCCTGTTATTTAAAATATACACGACGGTTTCAGATATAGGTTTTCCAATGGGAATCGAATTTTGATGCTCATCGATGTTATCGATGGGAAAAAAGCTGGCATAAATAGTAGTTTCCGTGGGGCCGTATACATTGATTATCCTGCCGGGCCCGAGGAAATCGAAGGCTTTTTGAGTATGGGGAATAGAGGTTCGTTCACCGCCGAATAATACCTTCCGGGTGTGGGTCAGGCACTGCAAGTTATTATCGACCAGCGTGTTAAATAATGCCGTGGTGATAAAAAATACGGTGATATGGTGTTCCAGTATAATTTCAGAGAGGATATCCAGGGTCGATGACCGTTTCCCTTCGATAGTAATCAATACCGCGCCGTTCAATAATGCCCCGAATATATCGAAAACCGATCCGTCAAAAGCATAAGGCGACAATTGCAATATCCTGTCACGGGGCAAGAAATCGATATAATTGGTGTTTTTCACGACACGGGTCACATTGTTGTGGGTAGTCATAACGCCTTTGGGTTTGCCGGTAGAACCTGAAGTATAAATAATATAGGCAAGATTTCCCGGATCTGTGATCCCGTGAGGTATCGCTTTGGTGAAGGTCTTTGAAGTGGAGAATGATGATACCGAACCGGTAATATCGATAATTTCCGCGGGTAAATGATTAATCTTTTGGCTGTAAATATCGCGAATATCCATGATAGATGAGTCAACCAGTAAAATGCGGGTGTTACAATCGGCGATCATGAATTGGATCCGTTCGGAGGGATAATCGGGTTCGATGGGTAAATAAGCGCCGCCGGCTTTCAATATTCCCCATATACCGGTAATCATCTCAATACCCTGATTTACTAAGATTCCCACGATAGTACCCGGTAGAACACCTTTTTCGCGTAATATCGCAGCCATTTGATCGGATAATTCATTTAACTTTCGATAAGTAATAGCTGCATCCCGATAAGCACCCGCCACGGAAATTGCGACAGCATCCGGGGAATTCTCGACTTGTTCTTCGAATAATCCACAGAGGGTTTTATCGTGCCCATATCTCTCTTCGTCCCGGTTGAACGTATCGACGATCATTTGTTTTTCGTTTTCGTCCAGTATATCGATATCGTAAATCCGGGTTTCAGGGGTTTTGACAACTTCACGGAGAACATTCGTAAAATGTTTGCAGAAAAGTTTAATCGTATCGGGTTTGAATATGGCTTTGTAGTATTCCAGTGAAAAATAAATTTCATCTCCTGCTTCCATGACGAAGAAAGTCAGGTCGAATTTGGCGGTGCGATTTCCTGTATCTTGATCTTGAGTTTTAGTGCCGCCGCGTGTTGGAGTTGATAACCGGTTTTGTTCGAAATTTTGAACGGCCAGGGATACATCGAAGAGTGGATTGCGGGATGGGTCGCGATCGAGTTGAAGATGATCGATCAATTCTTCAAATTGCACATCCTGGTTTTCAAAAGCGTGGATACTGTTGTTTTTGACTTCTTGAAGGAAATCGATAAAGGCTTTATCCGCGGAGGGGTGATTCCGGATCGGAAGCATATTGACAAACATCCCGATAACCCCTTGCAAATCCGGGTGCGGCCGGCCGGCTACCGCGCTGCCGACAATGATATCTTCCTGCCCGGTGTAAATATGCAACACGATATTTAGTGCGGCCAATACAGTCATAAACAAGGTCGTATTCATAGAAAAATTCAATTGCTTTAATAATTGGGTCTCCTCCGCTCCAAATCCGAAACTCCATAAACCTCCTTCATTATTAAACACATCCGGCCGGTGATAGTCCGTCGGGAAGTTGAGGCGGGAAATTTCGCCGCTATACCGGTTTATCCAATATTGTAATTGTTCTTTGATCTTTCCTGATTCGTAGAGTTTATTTTGCCAGCATGAGAAATCCTTATATTGAAGCCGTAAAGGTTCCAATTCTTTTCCCGGGTCGCGGGATAATTCCATGAAGTCCCGGGTTAAAACCGGGCGGGAAGTCCCATCGGATATGATATGATGAATATCGATCATCAAAAGATATTTGCCGGTCTCTATTTTTAACAGCCTGACCCGCAGCAGGGGCGGTTTCGATAAATCGAAGGCCCTCAAAAAAGGTTGAGTCCGAGTCCCCGGTGTGAGGGAATCGACATATTCGATGTGGAAGTCTACCGATGGATGAATGCGTTGAATCGGTGTTTCTCCCAGGAGTTCGAAGGAGGTCCGGAAATTTTCGTGGCGTTGGATCAATTGTTGGAAAGTTTGTTCCAATCTTTGGCGGTCGATATCTCCGTCCAGTAAAAATGAGAGGGAAATATTATAAGCGGTGCTTTCCGGGTTGATCCGGTAAATAAAATACATGCGTTTTTGAGCGGAGGAGAGGGAATAGTATTCCATTTCTTCCACGGGTTCTATGGATTGGTATCGATCTTCCGATTTAACTTTGGCGATATATTCGGCCAATTGGCGGATAGTGGGTTTATTGAAGATTTCGGCCAGGGGGATTTTCGCATTGAATTCTTTATGGATTTTCGAGTTCAGGACAATAGCTCTCAGGGAGTTCCCGCCGCTGACAAAGAAATTATCGTCGATACCGATGGTAGGAATGGATAGGACTTCTGTCCAGGTTTTCGCCATTTTTTCTTCGATATCGTTGCGGGGTGCCGTGTAGTTTGTTTTGATGAAATTGCGGGATATTTCCATTTCCGTAAGGGCTTTTCGGTCGATTTTCCCTGTGGGAGTGATGGGGAATTCATCCAGGCGGTAAAAAGCCCCGGGGATCATATAATCCGGGACATTTTCTTTTAAATGCTGCGCCAGGGCGATTTCATCGATGATGGTTTCCGTTTCGGTTTTGTAGAAGGCTGCCAGGTAGTTTTCGCCTTTTTGATCCTGCCGGCAAACGACTATGCTTTTGTTTATTCCTTCCATCCGGTCCATTTTGCTTTCGATTTCGGCTAATTCGATGCGGTATCCGCGGACTTTGACCTGGAAGTCTTTTCTTCCCACGTATTCGATGCTTCCATCTGTCGAGCGCCGTCCCAGGTCTCCGCTGCGGTATACTCTCCCCTTCCCGGAGATTGGGTCCGGGCCAAAGGCATCCATTGTTTTTTCAGGTTGGTTTAAATAGCCCAGGGCGAGATATTCGCTTTTGTAAACAATCTCTCCCACTGCATTGACTACGGCCTCATGGTTATCATCCTCGAGCAGCAGTACATCCGTCTCTTCTGCGGGGTACCCGACCGGTGCAGCTTCCCGTTTGAGGGTTGTTTGTTTATCCATAAAGTACTGGAGGGTAACCGTGGATTCGGTGGGGCCCAAGCCATTGATAAACAGGCAGCGATCTTCAAATAAACTTTTGTATGCTTCAACATCATTCCAGTAAACAGCTTCGCCGCCCAGGACAATTAAACGAAGTTTTGGAAATGTCAACTGATTCTTGTTATCCTTGCTGCTTCGGAGTATATCGATAAAATAGCGAAAAACGGTGGGGATGGAATGATATATGGATATGCATTCGGCATTCAGCCACTCGGGCAGTCGGTATAGACTGCCTTCTTTTTTTATATCGAAAGGAAACAACGTCGCGCCATTCAATAAAGCGCCAAAAATATCCATTTTGGCTGCATCGAAGCTGTAGGATGAGAATAGAGTGAGGCGGTCGCCGGTATCGATATGGAGCGCATTGGCGTAAATCCGGGCAAAGTGGAGAACATTCCGGTGGTTTTGAATAACTCCTTTGGGAACCCCTGTTGAACCCGAAGTATATAAAACATAAGCATGATGCGTCGGGTCAATGGAAATCGAGGACAATTGCACAGGTCCTTTCTTTTCTATTCGGGATATATCGATGATTTTCACACACATCCCGGATTCTTTTTCCAAATTGGACGCCAACGGGGAAAAAATATCGTCGGTCACTATAACACGGGCCATTGAATCCCGGAGGATATAAATCATACGTTCCAGGGGGAGGGCGGGATCCAATGGAATGTAGGTTTTACCGGCTTTTAATGCCCCCAAAATCCCGACCGCCATCTCGATGCCGTGCCCGAATAAAAGAGCAACCGCCCCCCATTTTTTATGATCCTGGTGAGAAGATTCATTATCATCATTTTTAAATCCAGATAAAATTTGGTGCGATAGGTGAATGGAAAAATCCTTCAAAAAACCATAACTAATGGATTTCTCCCCCATTTTAACAGCGATTTTATCCGGGTATGTACATGCTTGTTTCTCGAACCGACTCGAAATGGATTGAAAAATCTCGTCTTTTGGAAAGACTTTAAATTGATTGGTAGGGCTAACGCGGTTTCCTGTTACAATCGATTTTTTGTGGTCAAATAACGATAGTTCTCTTAGTTTTCTTTTTCCTTTTTCGTTTTCGTTCATCATTTACCTTCTTATTGGGATTTAAAACTTATAACTTAAAAATTAAAACTTAAAAATTCATAATTAATACTTACTAATTCAAACCGTGCCGTCAGGCACGTTACAACAAAACGCGCACTGCTCACTACATCCGATTCATCATTCCGCATTCATCATTTTTCTATTGCCGGCGGCTCCTGGGTAATCTCGTCCATTAATTTTATATAGTTTCGGGCTATATCTTCGATAATATCCTTGGTGATCAATGACTCCTGGTACTCCCAACCCAATTCGATACCGTTTTTAAACTCTTTAAGATAGAGAGTAACGACAAATTTCACATCCATCCATTTTTCACTGTGATAGGATTCAACGGAAGCGAGTTCCTGCCCGATAGAAATATCTTGCATATTTAAAAAATTAAATGCAGTCGTTACTTTAGGGGGTTCCATTCGCATCTCATCCAGGATTAATTCGAATGGATAGTCTTGATATTGAAAGGCTTCAAGCAGTTCGGCACTTACCTTGGGTAAAAAATCAACAAAATCCTCATCCAGGTTCACATCGATTTTTACGATGACTTGATTAATAAAGTATCCCACAATATCGTAAAGGGAGATATGGGGTCTTCCTGCAGAAATGACAGAGGTGACTACTTCATCCTGGCCTGAAAGAAATGACATTAATACATTATACATTGAAAACAGCACCATAAAAAGAGTGGTATTATTTTGGGCTGCCATTCGTTGGAGTTTTTCTTTAATTTGTTGGTTGACTGTGCATCGGTAAAATGCTCCGCTGCGATCTTCAATGCTGCCGCCGGCAATGTATGGGAAACGAAGCACCGGGAATCCTTGTTCCATTTTCGTTTTCCAGTATTGCCGTGCTTTGCTTTTTAATCCCGGGTTAGAAATATACGTGTTTTGCCACACAGCAAAATCGCGATATTGAATTGCCGGTGGTTTCGATATCGGTTCCGGTTTGTCTTTGTTTTGATAGGCTTCATATAACGATAAAAACTCACTGCGGATGATTTCGATCGACCAGCCGTCCGAAATGATATGATGCATACAGTACATAAACGTGTATAAATCCGGGTCGTGCTTTATCAAAGCACATCGAAGCAAGGGGGGTTCAGAAAGATCGAAGGGTGAATAAAGGACACTGTTTACGACTTCGGTCATTTTTTGATTTTTTTCACCTGCTCCTGCGGTTTCCATGTCAACATACCGGAAAGGTAGGTCTATCGATGAAATACTCCGAACGAATTGAACCGGTTCATTGTGGATTTCTCTAAAACCGGTCCGTAAACTTTCATGTCGAACCATGATCCCCTGGAGAACATGTTGAACGATATCGATATTAATCGATTTTAAATGGAAAAGACCCGGCATCATGTAAGATACACGTTGTAAGTTGTGTTGTTGAAGAATCCAGAGGCGTTTTTGATTGAATGAGAGTTCGTAAAATTCTTTTTCTTCTCCGATTTCAACCGGTGTAAACAACCCGGGTTTTTTCGTTTTGATCTTCTCTACCAGTCCCCGAATGGAGGGAGATTGAAACAAATCCGCCAATGTCAGTTTAACACCCAATTTTACCTGGATTTTCGAGGTGATAATTATTGCTTTTAAAGAATGGCCTCCCAATTCAAAGAAGTTCTCATCGATATGGATATCCCGTGTTAGTCCGAGAACCTCTTTCCATATTTCGGTTATTTCTCTTTCTATCTTGTTAAGAGCCTGGATTAGAGGTTTTTCACAGTCGATGGAGGGGGCTGGTAAAACTTTACGATCGATTTTCCCATTAGGAGTAAGGGGAATGGCATCGAGTTCTATAAAATAGGCCGGGACCATATAGTCCGGCAAAAACCCGGATAAGAAGTTTCGTAGTTCGCCGATATTCGACTTAGCGTGTGAATTTTCTTTCTTGAAAACGATATATGCACAGAGATATGAACCCGTGGTTTCATCTGTTCGTGTTATTACTACAGTTTCTTTCACAGCCGGGTGTTTCGATAAGCGGTTTTCGATTTCTTCCAATTCGATGCGGTAGCCCCTGATTTTTACCTGGAAATCGCTTCGTCCGATGAATTGGATTCGTCCATCCGGGAGCCACCGGGCCAGATCGCCGGTCCTGTAAAAAGATTCAAAGAAACCCTTTCGTGAAAGGGTTTCCTTGGCCTTCCCAAAGCTTTCATTAAAATTAACATGCAGCGGCTGACCATTAAGGAAGTCGCCGGATGGTGCTCTGCGCCATAATAAATCCCCACGTAGTGGGGTTAATAAAAGTTTTTGGTCCCACCTTTTTACAAAAAGGTGGGCAAAAGAGCCCCTGGTAAGTTCCGGGCGGTTCAAATACCCCCTGGTTATGCCGGCACCTGAAATAATAATTTCACCGGTTACTCCTACCGGTACAGGTTGGCCGGCTTTATCGCAAATATAAATTCGTACGTTCGCAGCGGGCCGGCCAAGCGTCACATCTTCTCCAGGTAAACAGGGGCCTGTAATGGAATCGACCGTGGCTTCCGTCGGGCCGTAATGATTGTACAAACGGTAACCTTTCCCGGTGATCCTGTCTTTTGTTGTATTATCCAAACGGTCTGCACCAGATATCACCGCATGGATGCTTTTCAATTTCGGGTGCTCGATCAATAATTCTTTTAAAACCAGGGGCACGGCATTGACGATATGAACCTGGTGTTTATCGATATACCCGTGCAGTGCCTGGACATCCAACCGCAGCTCTTTGGAAACGATATGAACCGACGCACCGTGAAGGATTCCCCCGAACAGTTGATCGATACTGGCATCAAAAGTATAATCCGACCAAAACAACATGTGAACACCCGGTTGGATTCGATACGTACGGCCAAAATAGCCCACGATATTAACTACATTTCGATGCTCCACCAACACACCTTTGGGTTGACCGGTAGAACCGGAGGTGTAGATTACGTAGGCCAGTCTACTTTCATCGATAATTGATAATTGATAATTGTTAATTGATAATTCCACACTGCGTGTGGGATTTTCTTGCCTGTCCCCTTTTTCTCTTTCATCGATAATTGATAATTGATAATTGTTAGTTGATAATTCCACACTGCGTGTGGGATTTTCTTGCCTGTCCCCTTTTTCTCTTTCATTGTTAATTATTAATTGATAATTGTTAGTTGATAATTCCACACTGCGTGTGGGATTTTCTTGACTGTCCCCTTTTTTGCCTTCATCGATAATTGATAATTGATAATTGTTAGTTGATAATTCCACACTGCGTGTGGGATTTTCTTGCCTGTCCCCTTTTTCTCTTTCATCGATAATTGATAATTGATAATTGTTAATTGATAATTCCACACTGCGTGTGGGAGCCTTTGCAGTGCCGTTACATTGTGCAATGTACCCGGAATGGTCAGGCTCTGTTAATATTTGAACTTCTTTCTTATCCCCTTTTTCCCTTGGTGTCCTCCGTGAGCTCTGTGAGAGCCTTCTTTCCCCCCCCGCATTCATCAATCCGCATTCATCGATTAGAAGCGCTGCATTGCTGTCTTTTAAAATAAAATCCATCCGCTCTTGCGGCAAGTCCGGGCTAATCGGTAAATAAGCTCCTCCTGCTTTTAATATTCCCAGTATGCCGATGACCATTTCCAGGCTTCGTTCGATTTTGAGAGCCACTATAGTATCCCGTTTTACTCCATTTTCCCTCAATGATTGCGCCAGGCACTCGGCTCTGTCGTTTAACTCCCCGTAAGTGAGGTGTATCGGGTTTTCGATAACAACAAGGGAATCGAAAGAAGGATCGCTGCTTAAACCGAACAGGGCTGCCCGGTCCGGCGTGCGCGCCACTTGCTCTTCAAAAAGCACCGGGATCGTTTTTTCATGATCGAAAGCCGCTGAAGTATCATTGAAATTGAAATCGTATAAAATTTGCTGTTTTTCTGTTTCCGTTAAGATTTCTATTTCTTCCAGTTTAACATGAGGATTACTTACAAAAGCGGTGATAATATTTTTAAAATAAACCGCATACCGTCGGATCGTTTCCAATTTGAACAGTCTCACGCAGTACTCGACAATGAAAACGTGCTGGTTTCCGCCGCCTAAGCACAATAGCGTCATATCGAATTTGGAAACCCTGTGCCGGCGATCGGTTTCTTCGATTTTTCTCCCTGCATCCATCATGACTTCCTGGTAAGAAAACATGACATCGAAGAGGGGATTGCGGGAAGTATCTCTCTTTACCCCCAATTGTTCCACTATTTCTTCGAAAGGGTATTCCTGGTTTTCAAAGGCGTTTAAAGTATGGGTTTTGACTTTTTCCAGGTATTTGAGGAAGGAGAGATGGCCTATGGGTTTATCCCGTAAAACAAGGGTATTGACGAACATCCCAATAATGGAGTGTAGGTCTGCATGGCGGCGGCCGGCAGTCGGGGTCCCGGTAATGATATCTTCCTGGCCGCTGAGCCTGGACAATAAAATCGTGTATGCAGCCAGGAAAACCATGAATAATGTGGCTTTTTCTTTCAAAGCAATGCTTTCCAGGATACTGCTCTCACCTGGGGGAAGGTCGAACGAATACGTGCTTCCTTCGAAACTTTGTATTTCCGGCCTGGGGAAGTCGATTGGAATATCCAATATAGGAATTTCCCCGGCCAAAACCTCCATCCAATATGACTGCTGCCTGCGGATGATTTCTTGCTGCATATCGTCATTTTGCCACTGGGCAAAGTCTTTATACTGGAGCCGTAATGGAGGAAGTTCTTCTCCCCGGTAAAACGAACCGAATTCCCTGACCAATATACTGTGAGAAACTCCATCCGATATGATATGGTGCATATCTACCAGCAATAACGCTCCTTTTTCTCCTGTTTCACCGCCTTTCAAAATCCCTACCCGCAGTAAAGGAGCAGCAGATAAGTCGAAAGGACGAGTAAAACGAGCAATATAATCGTCGAATTCCTCATGGTTAAGGGGTGACTCCAATAATTCGACTTTGAAATCCGATTCATCATGAATTCGCTGAACCGGTCTTTCATCCACCAGGAAAAAGGATGTCCTGAAACTCTCATGCCGTTGAACCAGTTTTTTAAAGCAACTCTCCAATTTTTCGATATCGATGCCCCATCCCAGGGAAATCGTTTCCGGGAGGTTATAGACGATACCGTCCGGGTCTAATCGTTGGAGGACGTACAGCCGTTTTTGGGCAGAAGACAGCGTATAGTATTCCTTTTCTTCGGTCGGTTCGATTGCTGCATAGCGTTCTTCGACCCTGTCTTTGATAAAATGTGAAATCCCTGAGATGGTGGGGTTTTTAAAAATCTCCGAGAGGGGAAGTTTGGTATTAAAAGCTTTATGAATCTTCGATGCCATGATGGAGGCGGACAATGAGTGACCCCCCGATTCGAAAAAGTTGCTGTCGATACCGAAGGTTTCTTTTGAAATGCCTAAAACTTCAGACCATATTTCCACCAGTTTTTTTTCTATATGATTACGCGGTTTGCCTTTGTCTCCCCTACTCTCTATTCCCGGTTCCGGTAAAGCGCGGGTATCTACTTTTCGATTGGGAGTCAAGGGAATCTGTTCCAGCGGGACGAAATACGCAGGCACCATATATTCCGGTAATTTGGAAAGAAGGTATTCTTTGAGCTCCGATAAGGATGTTCCAGGAGAAGCGACAATATAAGCGCAGAGGTAACGGCTCCCCCCTATCCCGTCTTTTACAGTCGCTGCTGCATCTTTTATACCCGGATAATCCATTAACCGGCTGACGATCTCTCCCAATTCAACCCGGAAACCCCTGATTTTCACCTGGTAATCGATGCGCCCCAGGAATTCGATGTTCCCATCCGGCAGCCAGCGCCCCAGGTCGCCGGTCTTGTAGAAAGAAGAGCCTCCGGCAGCCCACCTTTTTGTAAAAAGGTGGGACCAAAAACTTTTGGTATGGTTATTATTATTTGGTTGAGTATTATCGATATCAACGGAGTCAACTAGTAAATCGGAAGTAGTTCCAATATCAAGGCTCTGCGAACGCCCCCCCACGCAGTGGGGTAACAAAAGTTTTGCGGGGTCCAGGGGCGGTTTTACAAAAGAGCCCCTGGTTAATTCCGGGCGGTTTAAATACCCTCTGCCCACCTGGGCACCGCCGATATATATTTCTCCTCCCACTCCTTGGGGAACCAACAAACCCCCTTTATCCAGTATGAAAATCAACGTATTGGATACCGGTTTCCCGATGGGAGGAATATCTGCCAATGCTTCGCCCGGTTTCACACTTAAAGTGGTTACCACGTGGGTTTCGGAAGGGCCATAATGATTGTGGAAGTGTACGCTTTTTTCTTTTAAAAAAGATTTGAACCGTTCATTGAGAATCGGTTGTTCGCCGGCAGTGACAATATGAAGAAGGTGGCCGGTCAGTTTTTTAATATAGTCTTCCTCGCTCATCACATATTTTAAAAAAGATGCGGGCCAGAATACCGTTTTGATTCGTTCCCGTTGGACGATGTCCATCAGCAGTGGGATATCGCGGATAGTATCTTTTGAAACCAGGAAGAGCGTTCCCCCGGCTAACAGTGTTGAGAATATTTCCTGGGCGGATACATCGAAACTAATGGTGGTAAATTGCAGCACACGAGTGAAATCGATATGAGTGTAACGGTATTGAAATTCGATTAAATTGGCCAGGTGCCGTTGCTCTAACATCGATCCTTTCGGTATATTGGTTGTACCCGATGTATAGATGACATAGAGTAAGTCGCCGGGGCTGCCGGTATGTATGGGATTATCATGGGAATAACGGTGAGATGAGTTGTTCAACCATTCATCGATAACGATGAATTCGCGCGATATATTTTTTTCGAGTAATGACTTAGCGTTATTTTCTTTTTTAACGAAAGCGATTCCTTCGATTTTATTCAATATTTCTTCACCCGGGAGCCGGTATCCGTTTTCAATGGTTTTTTCGATCAGTTCGCCGAGCGTATATTCGCCTTCGCCCAATACCGCCAGGTCGATGTTTTGATCCTGTAAAACAGTATCATAATCGGCGGTGGCATAGGGCCCACCCGATATAATGGGAACGTCCACGCCCCACTCCCTCATCATCAGGATCGTTTTATGGAAAAAATCCCGGTAGAAAGTCAAAGTCCGGATACCGATCATATCGGGTTGAAAATCGCGAATGATTCGTTTCAACTCGTCATAACTATCGAAATCGATCCTGGATTTGGCTATTTTTCCATTAATTTGGTGTTTGAACCGTTCGTTCAAGTAAGACAATAAATAGAGTAAACCCAACGGCTCTTCGATCTGGGAATGCATCAGGTTTTCTTTTTTATCGCTGAATAACTGCGATAAATCCAGGAGTAGGAGTCGGAATGCACCCCGAACCGGTTCATGATGGGGAAAATACCGTGCGATATCCTGGCTGTAATTGGGAGCGGCACTGTAATCGTCTTTGATTAACGCCGTGTTGTTCAAATCTTTCCATGATATCCCTGCGTATTCCAGGAAATCGTCGAAGCGTTTAATATCGATAGGAAGATAATTATCGTATTTCTGAATCAATTCGTCTTCGGTTAAAATTTTTAATTGGGTTGGAAGCACGGCCAGCAGTCTTTCCTTCAAAAGGAAGTATTCAGCCATAAACCTGGCCTGGAATTGACGTGTAAAGCTTTTTGGAAAAGGAAGGGTTTCGGGTAACTGGTAAAAAGCCAATTTTTCGGAACGCCGAATGGCTTCCGGCGATATCCCGCTGTCGACGGCTAATTTGTACAATTCCGTATTGGGATAAATCCTCATCATGTGCAGGTTGGGAAAATGAATCCAATGGATTCTCTTTAAAAAATCGAAAGTCAGGGCCGCTTCTTCTTCGGTTTCAGTGGGGAAACCGTGCATGAATTCCATTTCCAGGATCACATGGGGGTATTTTCCTGCGATATACCGTACGTTTTCTTCGAATCGATCTAAATTCAAATGTTTACGGATTAATTTTTGAAGGCGGGGCGAAGCGGTTTCAAGGGCGACACTCATGTTGACCATACCGGCTTCTATCATTAAATCGATGAAATCTTTGGTCAGTATGTCGGCGCGAAATCCGTTAGGGAAAAAGAGCTGCAAACCCATACGGCGTTTGATAATATCTTCCATTAACTGCTTGATATTGGACTCATCCAGGTTCAAGATATCGTCGATAAAGACAAACCTGCGGATCCCTGCTTCGACATTCATGCAAATTTCTTTGAAAATATTTTGGGCGCTTCGGCTTACATGCGTTTTCGGCCATATTTTGTGACAATACATGCAGTTATACGGACAACCCCGTGTCGCCTGGAGGGTAATGGAATTTTTTACCGGAGCTTCGCCGATATATTTGTGGTATTGGGAATAATCGATAAGGGATCGATCCGGGAAAGGTAACTGATCGAATTCCGTGATTTGCCCCCTCCGGGGAGTGATGATGATCGAACTTTTTTTATTAGTATCATTATCCTTATTCGTCGATTTACCGGGAGTTGTATTTATCAATTCAACATACGGGATGCGATTCAGGGTTCCTGCTGAGATCAATAAAAAGGAAGCACCACTGTCGAGCAGCATGGTTTTAATTCTCTCTTCCGGGTACTCGTGGTCTATAGGCAAGTAAGCTCCGCCTGCTTTGATTACCGATAATACAGCGATAATCATTTCTATGGAACGTTCGATGAGAATTCCTACTATCGAATCCGGTCGAACTCCTTTTTCTCGTAAATAATATGCCAACCGGTTCACCTGTCCATTTAACTCACGATAGCTCATATGATGATGATTATAAACCAAAGCGATGCGGTCCCTTGCTTCGGCTGATGTTTCTTCCCACCATTGGGACAAGGTTTTTTGGCCAAATGAAGGGTCGGTAGTTCCGCAGGACATTTCCAGGATGCGCTGTTTTTCCCGGTCCGGCAAGATTTCGACGCGGGATAACGGCTCATCGATATTTTCAGGTAACCTGGAAACGAGAATTCTAAAATAATCGATGATTCGGTCTATGGTTTCGAAGGTAAACAAACGAATGCAATATTCGATATCGATATAAAGCCGGTTCCCCATATCCATAACATTAAATACGATATCGAACCGGGAGGGGCGTTTTTCAAAGGCATAGACCAACTCAGATTCCCCGGTTTCTTTTGAACCCGGCAATCTTGCCTTCATGCTGTAGTCGCTTTGGTTTAGCATATTCAGCATGATATCGAAAATGGGGTTGCGGCTCGGATCCCGTCCGACAGATATTTCTTCAACCAATTCCTCGAAGGGGTACTCCTGGTTTTCAAAGGCATCTAACGTCCTTTTTTTCACTTCCGATAGAAAGCCCCGGAAGGTTTTGTCGCCGGTGGGGAAATTTCTCACAGCCAGGGTGTTCACCATCATACCGACGATATCTTGTAAAAGGACATGCCGCCGCGCTGCGATGGGTGTGCCGAATATAATATCTTCCTGGCCGGAAAGTTTCGAAAATAACACGTTAAATAACCCTAAAAGAACCATATATAAAGTCAGGCCATTTTCGTCAGCCGTTTTTTTAATAATTTGCGTTTCTTGTGCGCTCAAATCGAACTTTACCGCTTTCCCCTCGAAACCCTGCACAGCAGGTCGTGGAAAATCCGTAGGGAGATTCATTACCGGCAATTCACCTGTAAATTCTTTGATCCAGTAATCGCGTTGACTGCGAACAGACGTTTTTTGATGCTGCCCATTCAGCCACTCGGAATAGTCTTTGTATTGGAGTTTGAGAGCCGGCAGCTCTTTCCCGGACAGCATCGTTAAAAAATCACGCATCAATATTGCTTTCGAAGTCCCGTCATAAATAATATGATGCATATCCACGATTAATAGGTAACCGGGTGAACCTATTTTTACTTTTATATGAACTAATCCAACCCGGATCAACGGGGCTTTCGACAGGTCGAAAGGCCGGATGAATATTTCTTTCACCTGTTCGAAATAATCATTGGGTTTTCCATTTCCATTTCCGTAATCGGGTGTGTCGAGGGTATAGTCTTCGATTCGGATCACCGTTTCCGGGTGAATTCGCTGAACCGGTTTGTTATCGATCATTTCAAAAGAGGTCCGTAACATCTCGTGTCGTTTCAGCAATTTCTCGAAAACCGATTCCAGTTTTTTCTTATCGGCTGTGTCCAGCATTTGGTAAAATACCATATTATAATGAGTACTTTCTAACCCGATTTGCTGGAGGATAAACAGTCGTTTTTGGGCGGGAGAGCAAGTGTAATATTCTTTTTCTTCCGCCGGTTCTATAGAGGAGTATTCTCCCTGGGATTCCGCTGCTCTCAAAAAAACGATAATTTCTTCTTTTTTTTGTTTTATTTCACTGACGATGTCGATCGATAATTTTCCTTTGGGTGCATTGATCTTCAAGTTATTTTCGACCAGTTGAAGACCGATGTTTTCGCGTTTCAAGCGGGCAAGCAAATCCACAACGCTCATATAATCAACTCCTCATCTCCTGTATTTGTTTCATTCTCCTTCTCCTGTTGTTTGACCCAATCCGTCACTGAAATCAAAGAACATATTCCCTCGATAGTGGAGGTTTTGAATATTTCCAGGAGAGGTATTTTCACGTTAAAGGTTTTATGAATCCTGGCAATCATTATCGTCGCTTTCAGGGAGTGTCCGCCGCGGGCGAAGAAGTCATCGTGGATGCCGATGAGTTCTTTATCGATGCCCAGGACTTCCGACCAGATGGCCACCATTTCGCGTTCCATTTCGTTTCGAGGCGCAACGTAGGCGGAGCTGGTTACATCTTCAGGGGAAGGTAAAGCCTTTCGGTCCAGTTTCCCCGAAGCATTGAGGGGAATTTCATCCATTTGAATGAATACACCCGGAACCATGTATTGCGGTAGAAATTGCGAAAGCCGGGTTTTGATTTCACTCGGAAGAACCGGGAGTTCGGCAGAATAGTAACCGCAGAGGAATTTTTCACCCGTGTTGTCTTTTGCCACGATTACAGCGGCGTTTGTGACGTAGGGTATTTTGAGTATTTCGTTCTCGATTTCTCCCAATTCGATCCGGTACCCGCGGATTTTAATCTGTCCATCCATGCGTCCCAGGTATTCGATATTCCCATCCGGCAGCCGGCGGCAGAGATCGCCGGTCTTGTACCCCACTGCGTGGGGGGGCGTTTGCAGTGCCGTGATATCTTGCACCACTCGTGGGATGGTCTGGCTCCATTGATATTGGAATTTTTCTTGCCTGTCCCCTTTTTCGTTTTCCCATTGATATTGGAATTTTTCTTGCCTGTCCCCTTTTTCGTTTTCATCGATAATTGATAATTGATGTAGTTTTTCTTGACTGTCCCCTTTTTCGCTTTCATCGATAATTGATAATTGATAATTGTTAATTGATAATTTTTCTTGCCTGTCCCCTTTTTGAATTGATGAGTGAAGAGTGATGAGTGATGAATTATCCCCCTTCGAATTTAATGAAAGTTTTGCGGGGTCCAGGGGCGGTTTTACAAAAGAGCCCCTGGTTAATTCCGGTTTGTTTAAATACCCGCGGGCCAGGTTCACACCTGAAATGACCAATTCTCCTACGACTCCTACAGGCTGCAAACCGTTATTTTTATTCAAAATATACAATCGAATATTGGAAAACGGTTTCCCGATAGGAACGGAACCTTGCCTATCCCAACCGGATAACGAATAAACCGTCGTATAAATCGTTCCTTCGGTAGGACCATAAATGTTTTCTAATGAAATCCCCGTGTTCGATTGCAAGAATTTTATCGCGGGTTCCGGGAGGAATGCTTCACCCCCGACAAAAATATGTCTCAAGGAACGCCGGATTAAGTAAAGTATTTTTTTTGGTTCCTGTTCTTTTTCCTGTTCCTGTTCCTGTTCTTGTTCCTTTTCTTGTTGTTTCAAATAGTCTACGAAAACCGAGAACAACGAAGGAACAAAATTAAGATGCGTGACACAGTGGCGAATGACAGTATTTGTGATTTTTACCGGGTCGATATGAGCGCCGGGCTCCAGGATGATTAACCGTCCGCCTCCTAAGAACCAACCGAACATCTCGTGGACAGATACATCGAAAACATAAGCCGCTTTGAGTATATAGGAATCCCGTTCCATGAGGGGGTATTTGATTTGGAAAGCGATAATAATATTCACTAAACCCCGGTGATCCAGGACCACACCTTTGGGCCGGCCGGTTGAACCGGACGTATAAATAATATAAGCCGCTCCCGGATCCGTAGAGGGATTGATTCGCGTTTCATCGATCCCCGTTTCTATATTAGTTAAAGATTCACCGTCTTGCTGGAACGATCGAGTGAAAAAGTCGGGGGTCATCACTGTTCGAGCAGCACTGTCTTTCACCATATAATCGATGCGTTCGAAAGGATAAGTCGGGTCTATAGGCAGGTAAGTCGCTCCTGCTTTCAAAATTCCATAAATACCGATGACCATTTCGATGGAGCGTTCCATCAACACAGCCACTATCCCTTCCCTACCCGGTCGAATTCCTAAAAAGCCCAATACATTGGCTACGCGGTCGGATTTTTCTTTCAATTCCCGGTAAGTGAGGTAATACGAATCCATCGTCCGGTTCTCGCCTTCGCCCGTACTAACCGTCGGCCCGACGATTGCTATATGATCCGGGATTCGAGCTGCTTGATCTTCGAATAAAGTAATAACTGTTTTATCATCCGGGTTCACTTCCGGGGTTCGATTGAAATCCTCGATCAATTGTCTTTTTTCCTCTTCATCCATGATTTCCACATCGCCGATCGATTGTTCCGGGTCCCGGAGATACTCGGAAATAATGCGTTGATAATATCCCATGAACCGTTCTATCGTTGGATGTTTAAAGAGCAGCGTGCAATATTCCAGGCCGATGACGATACCTGTGCCGGTGTTCAAAGCCGTCAGCGTCATATCGAATTTCGAAGATTTTTTTAAAGAACCGAAAGGGCTGTGTTTTTCGCCGGGCGATAAGTCGATTTCCCTCACTGAAAACATGACGTCGAACAATGGATTCCTGGCTGGGTCCCGCCGCGTCGCAAACTTTTCTACTAAGTCTTCAAATTGGCAGTCCTGGTTTTCGAAAGCCGCTAAGGTTCGTTCTTTGATTTCTTCCATGAAACGGCCCAGCGGTTTTTCATAGGTGGGATAGTTTCGCATCACCAGCGTATTGACGAACATGCCCACGATTTCCCGCAGGTCTGCATGCATCCTCCCCGCTGCCGGTGTTCCCACTATTATATCTTCATCCCCGCTCAACCGCGACAGCAGCACATTAAATAAACCGGACAACTGCATATAAAGAGTCATATGATGCCTGGATGCCAGTGTTTTTAATCGAGTTACATTCTCTTCTCCCAGGGAAAATATAAAGGTATCCCCTTCGTACAATTGCACAGGCGGTCTTGGAAAATCAAGCGGGAGATTCAAAACCGGTATTTCCCCGGATAATTCCTTCATCCAGTAAGCTTCCTGGCGTTTGACCCATTCTCCTTTCTTCTCATTGTTCTGCCACTGCGAAAAATCCCGGTACCGGATGCGCAAAGATGGGCATTCGATTCCATGATAAAAAGAGAGTAAATCTCGCCGGATGATGTCTTCCGACACCCCGTCCGAGATAATATGGTGCATGTCCAAAAATAAATAATAAAAAAGGCTGTGGGTTTGAATAATACTTCCTCGAACCAGGGGGGCTGCGGATAGATCAAACGGTTTGATCGCGCCTTTGACTATCGATTCTAATTCTTCTTCCGTTTCTACAGTAAAATAATCCATCTCGAATTCATATTCGCCGATTTGACGGATACGCTGGACCGGTTCCCCGTTCACCGTGTGAAACGAGGTTCGCAAGCTCTCATGACGTTGGATCAACGATTTTATTGCCTTTACGATTTTAGCGCTGTCGATATGATCTCCCAACTCGATTTTCCTGGGAAGATTATAAACCACGGAGGGGCCGATCATCTCCATGAGCATGTACAGCCTTTTTTGTGCGGAAGAGAGCGGGTAATACTCTTTGTCTTCTACCCGCTCGATGGAATAGAATTTTTCCTTGAAAGCCCCTTTGATACATCCGGCCAATTCTTTTACCGTAGGATTTTCAAATATCGCCGATAATTCCACCCGGACATCGAACGCTTTGTGGATTTTCGCCAGGACCAATATTGCGTTGAGCGAGTGGCCGCCCAATTGGAAGAAATCCGAACTCCTCCCGATGATCCCCGGTTGAATAGACAGCACGTCCGCCCAGATTGCGGCAATGGTTTCTTCTTCACCTTCCAACCGTTTCTCTTGAATTCCCGGAAAAGCAGAACCCGGACCGGTTAGAATTAATGGTAAAGGTAAAGCCTTTTTGTCCAGTTTGCCGTTGGCTGTGAGTGGAATCCCGTCCAATAAAATCATGTGAAGCGGGATCATGTATCCCGGTAAATGTTTTGAAAGGTAATCCTTGAGTTCATTTTTAAAGGTGACTTCGTGGTTGAAAGGATAATGGTAATCGCGGGAAGGAACCAGGTAAACGCACAGGAATTTATCGCCCGAAGGGCTTTCCATATCGACGGCTACTGCTTCCTTTACCGCAGCATGTGCAATCAACCGGTTCTCGATCTCGCCCAATTCGATGCGAAACCCACGGATTTTAACTTGCCGGTCTACCCGGCCCAGGAACTCGATATTCCCATCCGGTAACCACCGGCCCAGGTCGCCGGACCTGTAAAAAGAGCCTCCGGCGGCCCACCTTTTTGTAAAAAGGTGGGACCAAAAACTTTTGGTAGGGTTATTATTATTTGGTAGAGTATTATCGATATCAACGGAGTCAACTAGTAAATCAGAAGTAGTTCCAATATCACGGCTCTGCGAACGCTCCCCCACGCAGTGGGGTAACAAAAGTTTTTGGGAGTCCAGAACCCTTTTTTCAAAAAGGGTTTTGGTCTTTGAAACAAATCGTCCTGCTGTGAGTTCGGGGCGGTTGAGGTAGCCGCGGGCGATGCCCGTGCCCCCGATGTAGAGTTCGCCTACTGCGCCGATGGGGACCAGGGACATGGATTTATTTAGGATATAGATGACCGTATCCGTCAGCGGTTTCCCGATAGGGATCGTGAAACCGTTTTCGTCGATGGAATCGATGGGGTAATAGGAGGCGTAGACTGTCGTTTCTGTCGGCCCGTAGACGTGGATGATTTTGTTTTTTCCTGCGACTTTTAGGGCTCGTGCTGCGTGGGGGATGGAGATCCGTTCGCCTCCGTAGAGTACTTTCTTGATGTGGGTGAGCCATTGTGTATCCAGGTCCACTAAGGCGTTAAATAATGCCGTGGTAACGAAAAATATATCGATGCATTGGCGGGTGATGGACGACATTAAACCCCCGAGGCTGGAAACGCCGGAACCTTCAGGCAGTATTAACGCAGCGCCGCTGCATAACGCACCGAAAATATCGAAAACAGAGCCGTCGAACGCGTAATTGGAAACCTGTAGAATCCTGTCCCCGGGAGCGATGTGGACATAGTTGGTATCTTTGACCACGCGGATCACATTCCGGTGGGTTGTCACCACTCCTTTCGGTTTCCCTGTAGTCCCGGAGGTGTAGATTACATATGCCAGTCTGCTTTCATTGATAATTGATAACACTTTTGTGGACGAAGTGGACCCAGTGGACATAGTGGACGTAGTGGACACCACAACATGGGGGAGCGTTTGGGATATTTCTTGCCTGTATCCTTTTTTGCATTCCTCCTTTTGCAGCGGCTGACCATTAAGGAGGCCGCCGGATGGC
>Ga0105104_10000109_pt1 | contig 56635 bp, 48 predicted proteins | sample PPLLaktember2015_3_FD_87034 | JGI IMG/M metagenome (GOLD analysis project Ga0105104, IMG submission 87034) | Freshwater sediment microbial communities from Prairie Pothole Lake near Jamestown, North Dakota, USA - PPLs Lake P7 Core (6) Depth... | ecosystem: Environmental > Aquatic > Freshwater >... | reverse complement strand
TGATGTTTGCAGTGGCCTCGTTGACTCGCACGGTGAGTTCTTTCTCGCGTTCAAGGAGCTGCCACACACGGAGGCGATACAGCCCAAATCCAGCCCCGACGACCACGAGCGATAAGAGGCCGTAGAACCACCATGTTTCGTAGTAATGCGGTTCGAGTTCAAATGCGTAGCTGGCCCCGGTTTCATTCCAGACATTGTCGCTATTGCATGCGGTGACGCGAAAGACATACTTCCCCGGTGCGAGATTCGTATAAAACGCTCCATGCCTGGTTCCCGCAAATCTCCATTCTTTTTCAAAACCTTCCAGCTTGTAACGGAAATTTACTTTCTGGGGAGTAATATAACTCAGCCCGCCATAATGAAACTCCACCTGCCCGCGTCCGGGGGCGAAATATCCGTAATCGTACGGAGTATAATCACTGCGGTCCACCACGACACGTTCGATGACCACCGGCGGCGGATCACTTTTTTTGTGAAGCTGATTCGGATCGATGACAACAATCCCGCCCGTGGTGCCAAACCATAAGCGCCCGTCCGAGGTTTTACATCCGCCCGACTGCGCGTTTCCGGTGCATTCGCTGTTCACCATACCGTCAGAGGAGGTGTACGAATTGCATTGTATGCGGTCGATCTTGCCGTCTGCAAAGTCATTCAGCATTTGACGGCTGACAGAACTAATCCCCCGGAGGCTGCTCATCCAGATGAGGCCGTTGTTATCTTCGAGAAGATGAAAGACGACGTCGTTGTAGAGCCCTTGTGCCTGCGTAATACGTGTGATTTTTCCATTCTTCCAGCGGACTAATCCGCCGCCATAACTCCCCATCCAAAGCGTATGAGAACTGTCCTCCATGATCACATAAATTGGATCGGAAGGCAGTCCGTCTTTTTGTGTAGAGAGTGTGACGCGATTGTCCTTCCAGCGGCGTACTCCATCATTGCTTCCAATCCAGACCGCACCTTCATGGTCGACAAGAAGAGAACGGATCACGGCCGCAGGGATGCCCTTCTCCTTATAGCTCACAAAGCGGCCTGATGTCAGTCGAAATACACCGCTGCTGGTACTGCCCACCCAGATTTTCTTCTCCAGGTCTTCGCCGATCGCGCGGATATAACTCTGCGATATGCCGTCCTTCTCCGTAAAGGCACGGATGGTTCCCCGTTTATACTGCGCCAAACCACCGACCGTACCAATCCAAATTGTCCCCTGGGAATCTTCGAACAGCGACCTGATAGAATTACTGGGCAATCCATTGCTGCGGGTATAGGCGATAAATTTTTTTCCATTGAACCGATAGACCCCGCTGCCGCCGGAACCGATCCAGACATCGCCGTTGCGGCTCTGAATCACTGAAGCGACGAAGTCATTCGGCAACCCATCACGCGAGGTATAATTGAAGAACGTGCTTTTGGAGAACTGATTGAGTCCGGCATTGTACGTTCCGATCCATATGTTTTCTTCCCGGTCTTCCAGGATCGCAGAAACAAAATCTCCCGAAAGTCCTTCCGACGAACGAAACGGAATAAAGGCGCCGTGATTAAACTGACTGACCCCTCCGCGTTCCGTACCGATCCATATTTCTCCTGTATGATCTTCATAAATGGTGCGGATCGTATTATCGGATAATCCATCTGATGTGGTGTAGGTGTGAAACACCCCTCGTTTATATTGTACTAATCCATTGTACGTTCCGATCCACACGCTGCTGTCCGAAGTAACACAAATACATCGTATTGCCTCATGGGGAAGCCCATCGCGTTCATGATAATACACCCATTGACCTTGCCGGTAGACATTGACACCGGCATCTGTTCCGATCCAGATGTCTCCACGCTGGTCTTCTGCAAGTGCATAAATGGCATCGCTTGTGAGGCCCTGGGATTTTGAAATGATGCTGAAATTCCCATGCGTATACTTTCTGATCCCTGCATTCATCGTTCCCACCCACACGCATCCTTCATGGTCTTCGAGAAGCGCCCGAACGACGTCCGGTTCATCGTTTGCGCTGGATGGATAATAGGTAAAGACTCCTTTGTTCAGGCTCGTTAAACCATTGTACGATCCGATCCACAGTGTTCCATCCCGGGATTCGATCAATTTTGTAATATCATTGTGCTTGAGCGCCGGTGTGTTTTGCTTATCAAAAACCTGAAACGATGCGCCATCGAAACGGACCAGGCCGTCCTGTGTGCCAATCCAGAGAAATCCATCGGATGACTGGAGCAATGTTCTGCCGGAATTTTGCGGTAATCCGTCTTTATTGGTCCATACTTTCTGGATGTATTGTGTCAGCGGTTTGGCATGTTCGTTCGGCGGGGGACTGGATGAATACACCACACCATTGCCGAGAAGAGCAATCATCAACAGTTGTCGTATTGATTTCCTGCATGTCATAAATACAGTGTTCTTACAACGCTCTCTCCCCCGAAGGGGATGAGAATCAAGAGGATATCACTTTTTTGAAGTATCCGTCGGTAGAAATTGAGATAAGATACTTCCCAGCTTTTCATTGTTTTTTGAGAGAAAGCCATCGCGTAATTTTTCCGCACATTCGGGGCAAACGCCATGACTGAATGTCGCCTCGGAATTATCCTTGATGTAGCGTTCCAATCCCTTCCAATATCCTTGATCATCGCGCACTTTTTTGCAGTTGAAACAAATCGGAATGAGGCCGTTCAGTACTTTTATTTTCGTCATTGCTTCGGCGACATACACTTTGAGCATTTTTTCTCTTGCGACGAGCTGCCAGACCCGGAGGCGATGTAACCCAAATCCGGCTCCACCAATAGCCAGTAGCAGAACGCCCATGAACCAGAACGTCTGATAGAAATGCGGTTCCAGCTCGAACGCAAAACTTGCTCTGGATTCATTCCACACACCGTCGTTATTGCAGGCGGTGATGCGGAAGGTGTATTTTCCCGGAGACAGGTTGGTATAGAACGCGCTGCGCCTTGTCCCTGCGTTTCTCCATTCTTTTTCAAACCCTTCCAGCATATAACGGAAATGAACCTTCTGAGGCGCGATAAAACTCATCCCCCCGTACTGGAATTCCACCTGTCCCGTTCCGGGAGGGAATGCGGCATACTCGTACGGAGAATAATCTTTTCTGTCAAAAACCACCCGTTCAATAACCACCGGCGGAGGAAGATTGTTTTTCAGTATTTTTTTCGGATCAACCACAACAATCCCTTTGGGTGTCGGGAACCAGAGACGGCCGTCGGCAGTTTTACATCCGGTCGGACCCGTGCATTCGCTTACCAGCATGCCGTCCGAGGAACTGTACGAAGCGCACTGAAGACGGTCTATCGTGCCGTTACTGAAATCATCCAGTATTTTTTTACTGATGCATCCGATCCCCTTCATGCTCCCCAGCCATAAATTGCCGAAGTCGTCTTCAAGAATTTTCATGATGACATCGTTAAAAAGACCCTGCGCAGTGGTAAAACATGTAAACTTCCCGTTTTTTAACCTCACCAGGCCGCCGCCATAACTCCCCATCCATAGCGTGTGTTCACTGTCCTCAATCATATCGAAGAAAGGATCGGAGGGCAGTCCGTCTTTACTCGTGTAGAGAGACATCAATCCATTTTGCCATCGCAGAAGTCCCTCATTGCTTCCGATCCAGATCACGCCTGCATGATCGACAAGGATGGACCGGATTAAGTTGACTGGCATTCCTTTATTTTGGTAATTGACAAAATGGTCTTTCTCGAATCGGTTCATGCCGTTGTTGTAAGTCCCCACCCAAAGAGTCCCTTCATGATCTTCCGCCATCACCCGGATAAAATTTTGCGACAGGCCGTCTTTGGTCGTAAAGATTCGGTAATTCCCATTGCGGTATTGTGCAAGTCCTTCGCGTAAACCGATCCACAAATTCCCATGGGAATCTTCGAAGAGTGACCGGATATAATCGCTGGGAATATTCTTTTCTTCGAACGGCACAAATTTATTTCCGTTAAAATGTAAAACACCGCCGCCTTCGGTGCCCGCCCACACCGAACCATCATGTGCGGTCAGCATCGTGCGGATGGTCCGGGCAGGCACTCCATCACGCACAGAATAGTTTATAAATTTTCCCTTCCAAAATTGATTTAATCCTGCATTATACGTACCGACCCAGAGGCTTCCTTCATGGTCTTCCAGAATGGTGGTGACATAATCGCTGGAGAGACCGTCCACGGAACGGTATGAGGAAAACACATTATCCTTCAATCGGCAGATTCCGCCGCGCTCCGTTCCAATCCACAACGCGCCCGATCGGTCTTCGAAGAGAGAGGGAATAATATTATCGGTGAGTCCGTCGGCGGTGGTATAGGTATGGAACGATCCGTTTTTCCAGCGGACCAGCCCGTTCTCAGTACCGATCCAGACGGTCTGATCTGAACCGGCACAAAAACTCCGGATGGTATTACTGGGAAATCCATTTTTAGTGTTATAGAGCAGCCACCGGCCATTCCGATAGACGTTCAGCCCCTTCCCGCTTAAAGCGACCCAAATGGTTCCCTGCTGATCGACGGTAAACACATTCAACGAGTTGTCGTTCAATCCCTGGGACGTCGTGATGGAATCATAGTTCCCATCTTTATACTTATAAATCCCATTATTCATCGTGCTGATGTAAAGAGTCCCCGCCGGATCTGCAGCAATTCCACGGACAGGTCCGGTCTGAAGAGCATGGGAGGAAAATATCCCATTCTTCAATTGAGTCAGACCATTGAATGTCCCAATCCACAGGCTGCTGTCCGGGGATTCAAAAAGGGATGTGATATCGTTACTTTTTAATTGGGGTGTATGTTCTTTATCATAAACCTGGAACGAAGTTCCATCAAACCTGGCAAGTCCGTCCTGTGTCCCTATCCAGAGAAAACCGTCGCGAGTTTGGACCATTGCCCTGCTTCGGTTTTGAGGCAATCCGTCGTCGCTCGTATAAGTTTTATGGATGTACTGAAGAAGAGGATTCGGGCGAAGTTCTTTTGCCGGGGTTCCGGAACTGAGAAGTAAAAAGAGGATGAAGAAGGATATCGGCCGGAGTAAAAAATTACTTCTTGACGATTTCAGGATAATCCATGCGCGTATCATGATTTTGAAACATAGTGGATTTTGGATTAACATGTCAAAGATTTTTGTATAAAAATGAACAATGAAATTTAATCCGGTTTCATACGTCATTCTCAATGTTTTTCATATTCTAAATCATTATGGCCGGTTTTCCTTTCATGCAGGGACCACCGAAGGGATGCCAACAATGACAGGGTGAAATTGATCGGGAGAATGGAAGGGATGCACATGGTTAAGCAAGAATAAACATAAGAGGTGTCTTATCGTCGGAAGACGGAGAGAGATCTTCGAACGGAGTCTGAACATAAAACGCGCCGCTCCACTTTCCGATATGAGTATTCCTCATCAATCCGGCATCTGGTATTCCCGGGCCGGAGGCCGGATTTCATCGTGCATGCTTCGGAGGGCAACATAAGCCGTCTCACTTCCTCTCAGCATGGATTTGTGAAAGATGCGGTATGATTCGCCTTTATTTTGCGATAAGACAATTCCTTTTTCATAACATCGTGCCAGTGTTAAATCTGAGAGCAGGGACCCTTCTTTTGCCGTGTTGCGGAGAAGAGAAATCGAAGATTCGATATCCTGCGTATGGATTTGTCCAAGGACGTTCGCAGCCGCGAGACGGATGTCCGCTTCAACACTCCCCAGGGATGAGGCACGGCTCCACCACTCGACCGCTTTTTCGCGGTTCTGCTTCACCCAGCGGCCGGTGAAATGACACGAACCTAATTCTACCATCGATGGGACATGTCCGGCGGCTGCGGCGCGCTGCAGGAGGTTCAAGGCCTGTTTCTCGTTCAATACTTTACTGAAACCAATCGACGTTAATCCGGCCCAGACATAGAGAGCTTCCGCATCGTTTTTTGAGGAACGGAGTTCAAGTTCGCGGGCAAAATCATCCGTATTCATCAGCTTCCAGAGAAGCGCCGGTGCACGGTTGGAGTTCAGAATAAATGCACGGAGGTAATATACTCCCGCAAGAATAACGTCACGAGGAACATTCAATCCATGTTCATAACAGCGTCCGAGGAGGCAGAGCGCCTCAGGATTTCCGGACATTGCCGTTTTTGACAGGAAGGATTGATTTCCTAAATCCGGTGCGGCGGCGGACGGAGAAAGTGTGTCAATTCCTTGATATGCTTCGCGAATGAGAGTGGTATCTTCAATGGTCGAAGTGGTGTCGGTGTGGAAATCAATAAACAGGAGGTTGGTACTGGTGTCAATTTTTGCAGGATGCGCAGCGCTTTTATCCGGATGGACCGCTTTCGCCGAAGTGGTATTTGCGGTGTCGCTCTTATTGAGTCCGCGCCGTTCCATTTCTTTTTTGGTACTCTTTCCCGCCTCCGATCCGGATACCGCCGCTTTGGTAAAGTAGGAATATGCCGTCGGCCAGCTCCGAGGCACAATGAGATCTTCGGTATACATTAAACCCACCACATACAGCGCCTCCGGATTTCCCTGCTCTGCGGCGGCATGGAAGCATTCGAACGCTTTAAATGGATTCCACTCCACACCGCGGCCGTTCATGGAGAGAATGCCAAGGTTGTACTGTGCAAGCATCAAATGCTGGTCAGCGGCTTTTTGAATCCAATAGGCGGCCTTTGCCGTGTCGGCGGGAAATCCTTTGCCGAATAAATAACGCAACCCTAATTCATGTTGAGCGGGCGACTCGCCTGCATTCGCTTTCTGCATCAACACAAACGCTTCGAGGAGCTGAAGATCAAGGGTGGAGGGAAGGACCAGCGGCATCGAAACCGATTCGTAATTTCTGAATGCCTGCGACTTCTTTTGCTCTTGTGCAGACAGGCGGACCTGAAGAATCGAAACAAGAACAGCTGCAGCGATGGTGACACTATAAAATTTTCTATGAATACGGGACCTCGCGATCGTTACACCTCACTCAATTTCGCATATTGTCATCATAATTTCCACATTAAACTAACTCGGGCATTCCGTGAGTCATCGTCACGTGCTTGTTCCTCTCCGAGAGGATAACTATTTGACGTTCATTTCCCCATTTCTGTTCAATTACCTTCCATACATTTTCGTATATTGTCATGGAGTACAGCTAAAAAGCAGGAATATTTTGTTGATAAGAATGGAACATCAAAGAACGCTGGTAAAAATTTGTTGCATGGGCAGCATTGAAGACGCACAGCTGGCAATTCGATTGGGCGCAGCGGCGATTGGGTTGGTCTCTGAAATGCCGAGCGGCCCCGGAGTGATTCCGGAAGATCTCATCAGAGATATTGCGCAGAGTGTTCCGGACGGTATCGAGACGTTTCTCCTCACCTGCAGACAGGATCCGGCAGCGGTTATCCTTCAGCAGCGAAAATGCGGCGTTACGACCATTCAATTGGTCGATGCATTTCCGCTCCAGGGTTATTCGGTGCTCCGTCAATCCCTGCCGGGGATCCGTCTCGTGCAGGTTATCCACGTCACCGGAGAGAGTTCAATTCAAGACGCTGCTGCGGTTGCACCGTTGGTCGATGCGCTCCTGTTGGATTCCGGGAAACCATCACTGGCGGTAAAAGAACTTGGCGGGACCGGCCGCACTCATGACTGGACCATCAGCAGACGTATACGAGACCGTGTTCATATTCCGGTGTACCTTGCAGGGGGATTAACGCCGGAAAATGTACAGAATGCGATAGAACAGGTTCATCCGTACGCCGTTGATGTCTGCAGCGGCGTCCGCACCGGCGGACGGCTGGATCCTCATAAACTTGAATCTTTTTTCTCTCACATCACATGAAAACAGCATGAGCGACAATAAAATTATTTTTTCGATGATCGGCGTCGGCAAGGTGGTTAAACCGAACCGTCAGATTTTAAAAGATATTTATCTCTCCTTTTTCTATGGTGCGAAGATCGGCGTGCTGGGATTGAACGGCGCCGGGAAAAGCACGCTCCTGCGCATTATTGCCGGTATCGATAAAGATTATCTTGGTGAAATTACCGCCCAGAAGGGGATTACCTTTGGATTCCTCTCGCAGGAACCGGAGCTCGATCCTGCGAAGACCGTGAAGGACATCGTTGAAGAAGGCGTTCAGGAAACGGTCGATCTCCTGAAGAAATACGAGGCGGTGAACCTGAAGCTTGCCGAACCGGATGCGGATTATGACAGACTGCTTGCGCAGCAGAGCACGCTTCAGGAAAAAATTGATCATCTCAACGCGTGGGATTTGGACAGCAAATTAGAACAGGCCATGGATGCATTACGATGTCCGCCTCCTGAAACGCCGGTAAACGTACTCTCCGGCGGTGAAAGGCGGCGCGTCGCTCTTTGTCGTCTGCTGCTCCAGGAACCGGATGTGCTCCTGCTCGACGAGCCCACGAACCACCTCGACGCCGAATCGGTCGCATGGCTGGAACACCATTTGGGATTGTACCAGGGAACGGTTATTGCCGTCACCCATGACCGCTACTTTCTCGACAATGTTGCGGGATGGATCCTGGAGCTTGACCGCGGCGAGGGAATTCCCTTCGAAGGGAATTACTCTTCGTGGCTGGATCAAAAGAAACGCCGGCTGGAACAGGAAGAGAAACAGGAATCGAAGCGGCAGAGGGTACTCCAGCGTGAATTAGAATGGGTACGGCTGAACCCGAAAGGCCGCCATGCCAAAAGTAAGGCGCGCATTGCTTCGTACGAAAAGATGCTTGCGGAACAGGGTGAGAAACGTGATGAAGAAATGGAAATTTATATCCCGCCCGGTCCGCGTCTGGGGGATGTGGTCATTGAAGCTCATGGCGTCTCCAAAGCGTTCGGCGATCGATTATTGTTTGAACAGATGGATTTTGCTCTTCCGCCCGGCGGCATCATCGGAGTGATCGGGCCAAACGGCGCAGGCAAAACCACACTGTTCAGACTCATCACCGGCCAGGAAAAGGCGGACGCCGGTGAGATCAAGATCGGCGATACGGTGAAGCTTGCCTATGTCGACCAGCTGCGGCCGCTCGATCCCGATAAAACAATCTGGCAGGAAATCTCGGGCGGAGAAGATCTTCTCATGCTGGGCAGCCGCGAAGTGAATTCGCGCGGCTATGTTGCCCGGTTCAATTTCAGCGGCACGGACCAGCAAAAGCCTGTCGGCAAACTCTCCGGCGGCGAACGGAACCGTGTCCATCTCGCAAAAGTGCTCAAGGAAGGTGCGAATGTTCTTCTCCTGGATGAACCGACCAATGATCTTGATGTGAATACGCTGCGGGCACTGGAAGAGGCACTCGCGAACTTCGCGGGCTGTGCGGTCGTTATATCGCATGACCGCTGGTTTCTCGACCGCGTTGCGACACATATTCTCGCCTTCGAGGGAGAAAGCAGCGTGGTCTGGTTCGATGGCAACTATTCCGAGTACGAAGAGTACCGCAGGAAACAGCTCGGCATCGCTGCCGACCAGCCGCACCGGATTAAATATAAACGATTGACGCGAAACTGATTTTTCGGTTGACCTGAATTGGCGACAGGAGATTGAAACGGGGAACTGCGACGAGGGACCCCGAGGGTTATTTTATCGGCCGGCGGGGAACGGTTACGGTGTATCGAGCTTGACGAGGATCTCTTCTAAAAATTCTTTGACTTCGGTCATTTCTTTTCTGATATCATCGTCCTGAATTTTTTTCTTTTGCGGCACATTGAGCAGCTCAAGTTGTTCCCCGGTGTCCGGTTCGGGAGTGAACTCTTTCATCACCTGCTTTGCACCCTCAATGGTATACTTCTCGTCCCGTAATAACTGCTTGATGTGCATGATCAGCTTAATATCTTTATTGGTATAGATACGGTTGCCGGCGCGATTTTTTGCAGGTTTCAACTCCGGAAATTCGGTTTCCCAATAGCGCAGGACATACTGCTCCAGTCCGGTAATTCTGCTGACTTCGCTGATGGAATAATACAGTTTTTTGATACTCGTGCTTTTCATGGACGCCTCATTCAAAGGAACAGGACGGTTATTCGACACAAAAGTAGTAAATGTTGCGTTGAGTTGCAATCTTCCCGCTGTTCAAGAACATTCCCGGCGAATTCCAGGAATCCATCCAATCGTATTCCCGTCCGGTTATGCCGGCAGTTCCGTATGGACATACCGGTGGAAATTTTTCGGAAAATTTTTCCTGAGCTGAAGGACCATCGCAACGAGGATCTTGAGCGGCGATGATAATCGAATACGCTTGGAAAAGACGTCGTACTGCGCGCGTTCAATTCTGAGGAGCAGCAAATAATAGATATTCCCCATGGTGCGCGCGGCGGTGAAGAGCGGTTTATCCTCCTCCGCGAGGCATGCCTTTGCCCGGTGAAAATATTCATGAGCACGGTCGCATTCGAACTTCATCAGGCTCACAAATCGTTCGTCATAGGTGCAGTTGAGCAGATCGTTTTCAGAATACCCGAACGTTCTCAAATCTTCCAGCGGCAGATAAATACGCCCGCGCTTGGCATCGGCTTTGATATCCCGCAGAATATTCGTGAGCTGCAGCGCGATGCCGAGGTTGATGGCGTACTGCTTCGTCTTTTCATTCTTGTAACCGAATACTTCCGCGCAGATCAATCCGACGGTGGATGCGGCGCGGTAGCAGTATTGCTCGAGTTCATGAAATGTTCCGTACCGCGTGTTGAGCAGGTCCATTTCCATCCCCTTAATCAATTCATAAAAATGTTCAATCGGGATATGGAACCGCTGGATGATGGCGGAAAGTTTATTCAGCAGAGAATAACGCGAGACTCCGTACAATGAACGCTTCAGTTCCTCCGTCCACTGCAGGAGCAATGCATGTTTTTCTTTTTCGTCCCCGGCTTCATCGACAATATCGTCGGTGAAACGGCAAAAGGCATAAATCGTTTCGATCGCATCGCGCTTCGGGCGCGGCAGGATAAGGAAGGAGTAATAAAAACTGCTCTTCCGATTCTGCGAGAAGTCCGGTATGACCGATGCGGCTGTTGGCATAGATCTAAGTTACGATAAAAATGAACGAAAGAGTAGTCCCAGCTTGTCCAGTTTCGATAATGACGGACGCTTGGACAGCACGTCGTAATTCTGCTGGTGTATTTTTTGAAGAATTCTCGTCCCGCCGTTCCAGGTCAGCTTCAATTCCAGTGATAAATCCTTCCCCACCATCGAAAGGAGCGGTTTTCCTTCAACAAAAAGATCCGCGGTGCGCCTGACTTGGAATGCCATGAAATCGCGAAAATGGTCGTTTACGATCCGGCCGATCAACTCCTGTTCGGTATAGCCGAACTCCTCCATTTCCTCCAGCGGAAGATAAATACGGTCTTTGAGCAGATCGAGCGAAACATCCTGCCAAAAATTTGTCAGCTGCAGTGCGGTGCATATGGAATCAGACAGGTGGAGCAACGATTCACTGCGATAATTAAAGAGCAGCAGGAGCAATCTCCCGATGGGGTTGGCGGAGTTGCGGCAATAGGCCAGGACCTCTTCATAGGTCTCATACCGCTTGACGGTGACATCCGAGCGGAATGCCGTAAGGAGATTCTGCAATAATTCACGCGGAATTTGAAATCGTTCCACCGTCTCTGCAAGAGCAGCGAACACGCGGTGCGCCGGGTTGCCGTCATAACATTCGTCGAGGTACTGGTCCCATTGATTCAGATTATCCATCCGTTCGGCGATGGTAAACCCGGGCTCATCTGCATAATCATCTGCGATGCGCGCAAAGGCATAAATGGTCCAGACGTATTTGCGTATTTCTTTTGGAACAAAATGCGACGCGACAGGAAAATTTTCATAGTGGCTGCGGGCGATGGATTCACAGTAGCGGAATCCATCGTCTGCCGACCAATATTTTCCTTTGATATGAAGTTTCGGATTACTCATGTTGGGCATGACCGCTCAAGCTCATCCATCACGTCTTTCGGGTCAATCAATATGAAGAATGGCGGCGGGAAAATCAAGCGAGAGGCGGAACGGCATCCTCGACCGGGACGGTATACACTTCAATCGGGGTATCAAGACCCTTGACCAGCACCGGTTCATGCGGGAGCGTCGTCACATGGTCTTTTACCAAATCGTATGTGCGGCGTGAAATCATAATCCCTTCAACCGGTGCGTTGGATTCGAGACGGTTGGCGAGGTTCACATCCGAGCCGAGTACAGTATAGGCGAGTTTTTTTCTCGTCCCCATATTGCCCACCACCACCTCGCCCGTATTGATGCCGACCCGGATTTTTAACGGGAACAATCCTTCTTTCACCCATTTCTCTTTCAGCTCACGGCATTTTAACTGCATCTCGATACCTGCTTTTACGGCGCGTACGGCATGGTCAGATTGCGGTTCAGGAGCGCCGAAGAACACCATCAGCCCATCTCCGATATATTTGTCGACTGTACCTTCGTATTTGAAAACGATTTGAACCATTGCATCAAAATATTCAGCAAGAAAATTTTGAATTTGATCCGGCGTCATGGTAGAAGAATAGGTTGTAAAACTCTTGATATCGGTAAACATGATCGTAAGTTCTTTTTTCTGGACCTCGAAGATAGATTCCGGATGTGCCAGCTGGCGTTTAACCACCGACGGCGGCAAATATGCTTCAAACGATCTTTGCGTTGCTTCTTTTTCCCGTTCTTCATTGATAAATCGATAGACCAGCACACAAAACACTGCGGTTCCTGTGATAAGAATAGGCCGTACAATATTGATGATCAGGTTACCGTACAGAAATGCCGCGATAATGAACGCAATATAACCAATCAAGAGTGCCAGGGCACCCAGCCATAATCCGCGAGAGCTGAATTTTACTGCAAGCAGTCCAATGGCAATAAGGAGCAAAAATTCAATTCCAATTTTTTCAGTTGAACTCGCTTCCTGCAAAAAGTTTTCTGTAAGGATTGTATTCATAACATTTGCATGCAATCCGCCCAGCGGGTACTTCACGTCTGTCGGTACCGAATAAATATCGGTTGCACCCGTTGAAGCTTCATTCACAACGGCAATTTTACCCTGCAGGAGAGGTTTCCAATCATATTCCATTGCATCACGGTCATTCGACAAATTGTAAATTTGCACCGTTTTGTAATCGATCATGGTGCCCCAGGGTCCAACAAAATTGACGATAATATTGCATCGTTCATCCACAGGAATGACTATGTCATGCGGTTTTGCACCGGGACGGTATGCGCCTTGAAGTGTAATGCTTTTTCCTGGATGAAGAATAATTCGGTCGGGCGCAACATGGAGATAATCGCAAATTGTCCTGAACGGAAAACTTGGGTAAAAAGCATCGTCATAGCGAATAAGAAGAGGCGCACGGCGAAAAACACCATCGGGATCCTGTCTTAAGCTCAGATACCCTTGTCCACGAATTACCGAGGCGACCTCCGGATAGGTGATGACCGGGTTTTCTCCAACATACATTTTACTTATATCACCCTCTACTTTTACTTGCCATTTTGTCGAGGAGAGGTATTCCAGATGAGAAGCCGGACGAGATTGCTTTGAGAGAAGCGGTTTGTCTTTTAAATCGAAATACATTCCATAATACACATTACCGGCAGCTTTATTACAAGCGATGAATATGGAGTCTTCCCTCGGATCTGTAGGATCTTTATACAAGAAAAAATAATCCCAGATTTGTGCTGCCGTACCCACTTCGCCTAAATTACGGACGATCTGTCCATATTGTGAACGGGCAACATACGTTCCACCCGACATTGCCTGTTTGCTGCTGTCCGTCTCGCTGACGTGGACAATGGTGCTATCGTATGGAGTGGAGGAAGGAAAATATTTTGTACGCAGTACAAATATCTGGTCAAATGCCTGGGAGTTCCATGTTTCAAATACACTTGGAAGCAGCCAGAAGATCAGATGTCCGAACAAAAAGGAGGACACGATGATGATCATCGTGTCCCTCAACGTTCTTTTTTTACTGGTGGTCAATAGTGATCGTTTTACTGTAGAAGTTGTTGGCGCTGATCTGTGTGGCGATGGTTGCGACGTCCGGACGGCGTGCCTTTTCCACCTTCTCGGTGCCCCGGATATTTCCTCCGATCGTGACCGGTTTTTCAGCAAGCGTTGAAAATGTTGAATAACGTTTTCGCACGCTGCGTATCTCCGATATGACGTCACCGGCGAGGAGCTGTTTTTTTGTATCGTCGGCAGACAAGTAATTGCCGAGTTTCACTTCCAGATCGAGCAGCCGTTCCGTAGAGGCGACCAGGAAAAAAACTTCCTTTCCCGTGTTTTTATCAAGGGCAATCCATGGACGGCCTTTGGGGACATAATAATTTTTCTCGGCTTTGTAGTCGGCCTGGAACTGCCGGATCTCATACGGGAAGAGTAGGTTCACTTCGCCCTTTGAACCCTGATAAATCACATACACGTAACAATCTTTGGTCAGCTTTACCATCATTTTAATTTCATCCCCGGTCTTCAGGGTCGTATCGTGTGTCACGGGGACCATCGTTTTTTCTTTTCCCACGAGGGCACCGAATGCCCATTCAAATCCGATGTTCGCTTCGTTTTGCTGAACCGCGGGGACGGCCGGCGCCGGTTGATCGCTGGATCGAAATCCAACTGCGAAACAACCCAGGAGAATTACAAGAAGAATGAAGAATCGCATGTGGTGGTTCCTTTCTACAATTTAATGAGGAATAGTCGAAATCGTCATCTCTTTATCGAACTCGGTTTGACTCCGGGTCGGGTTCTGTGCGCCGTGCGTCTTGCGCTTGACCTGCTCTTCGACGTACTGCATCAGTTCATTGATCGTGACCGTGTAATCGTTGTTTTCGTCGGCTTTGCCCGCCATCCCTTCCAGGAGATAGTAGGTGAATGCCCCATGAGAAAATTCCGGAAACTCCTGCGATACTTCACCAGCTGCACTCGCGGTAAAAACGACAATCCCCTCCTTCGTTTTCGAAAGATCCGCGATATACTGGTTGACCAAATTGGGTTCCGTTTCCCCCAGCCCGCGTGTTGCAAAGTTCACACTGATACCGCCGCTGTGGCACGCATCGGTAAAGACCACAACGCGTTTTGCACTGATGTACCGTGCCAGTACGGTTTGAATATCCCACATGGGAAATGCCGTGGTGCCGAGCGTGTTGGGATCGCTGTCATTGGTCAGCAAGTACATATTTTTCGGCTTCGCCGGATCCGAGGCGCCATGACCCGCGAAATAGATAATGACCAGGTCCATGTCGATCGCTTGATTAAGGAACGTGATCAATGCCTGCCGTAAGTTTGCCAACGTTGCATCTTTATTCAATAACACGAGCATATGGTTGGAGTCATATCCCCCGCCTTCCGGACGGCGAAGGAAATTTGCGAGCGCTTCTGCATCCTTATCGGCGTATTTCAAGCTTGGAATTCCAGCACTCTGATATTCCGAAACACCAACGACCACTGCCCACGCCTGCGGACCGGCGCCCGCAACACGCTGTTTCTTTGCACCGCCATCCGCAGCAAAAGTGCCTGCACCGAGAATCGATGCTTTCCGGTTAATGCCGATCGTTTTGGAAAACCGTTCACCGTTTTTACTCGTGATGGAAATTTGAATCTGATTATATCCGGCAACCAGCGGTACTTCATCCGCAATGACATCGCCGGCAACTTTGAATTCCGGCACCTGGCCGTTCACGATATCCACCATGTTCACCGAGATCGAATACGAACCGACATCAAACCATGTCCGGAATTTTACCGGGACGGACATGGCGTCCGTTTCAGAATTCAGAAGTGGATATTCGACTTCCACCGCCTGATCATTTGAGAGGCGCTGAACAAATCCGCTTGTGCGGGTTATATGTTTCGCATTGTCTGCCGCGTTGATTTCAAACGGGATCAGGCCAACGGAATCTAATTTCAGCACGGTGCTGAATTGTTTTACCGCCTTCATGCCCGCCGGAATTTTGACCGTGGTATTGGTTCCGAGCGGAGCCAGCGAAAGCGGTTTTCCGTTGATCACGGGATCTTTCAATTCATTATCGTCATAAATCACGCCGCGGATTTCATACTCTTTGCCGAACACTTTGGCGATCACCGTACTATCCGCCGTGTTCTCCAATACGATACCCGGATTGGTGGTGTCCGGCGGGGCTAATGCGATTTTCCAGCTTTTCAGTTTTCCCTTGCTGGTACTGGTAAGAAGGATATCGTCGTTTATAAATCCTGCAAACGTGGTGCGGCCGTCCCGTTCCACCATCGTTTTGACCGTGGCAAGCGATGCTACATCAAGAAATCTCAGAGAACTGTCTGATGCAGCGGAAACGAGCCAGCGTGACTTCGGATCGAAGGATACGGATGCAATCATCCCTTTCTGGGAATATCGTATTTTCAGGGCACCGGTTTGCATATCCCAGAGGTACACACTGCCATCGACGGCCCCGGCGGCAAGGAATTTTCCATCAACACTGTAACTCATGGATGAAATTTTATTTCTGCTTTCGGTGAGGGCTTTTTGAAGCTCCATTTTTGCCACCGCATACAGTTGAATCGTGCCGGAAGACAATCCCACGGCGAATAGCTTTGCGGTGGGATGAACCGCCAGCGCACTCACATCTTCCTGAAAATCCGGCAGCGTTCCCAGCACATCGCCGTTCGTTGTTTCTGTGATAACCGCTTTCTTATCAAAACCTCCGGTGAACATCCAATTCTCACCCTGAAACGCCATGGAGGTAATCCCCAGCGAATGGGGAGATAATTTCTTGGGACTGGTTGGAGCATTAATATTGAACAGGTATGCCTTTCCATCTGCAGCTCCGAGAGCCAGTGTTTGGCCGGAGGCGGAAAACGCGAAGGTATTCACGTGGACGGGGATGGCGGCAAGTGCTGTTTTCTCTTTCAGTGTCGGGAGATCGTAAAGTTTGATAATCCCTTCAGACGAAAGAGTGACGACGACATTCGATTTCAACGAGATCGCGCAGAGATCGATAGATGTTTTCGCCGCATCCAGGGATTGAAGCGGCTCGACATATATTTCCTGGCCGCCGGTGTTCAAAGAACTCGGGTCTGCCTGCTGCGCATAGGTCAGAGATGCGGCGATGCTCATCGCCAGCATGGCGCAGAGAACAATTCTACGTTCCATAGACCTCTCCTTCTTCAATTTCTTCAATGACAAGACACTCTATTATACTGCTTTGTACTGAAAGTTCATGTGTTATATATCAAGCCCCCGAGAAACCCTCCCCCGCGCATCGATCGGGAACCAGCGGCCTGTAATTTCAACAAACGAATTGTTGCATGCAATTGAAATTTTATAGGATTTTTCTGATAGTCTCCCTGGATTTCCTCTTTGAATGTTCGAAATAATTCGGCTGAATGTCAAGAAGCATGCACGAAGAGAATATTCGATCTCACAACCGGGTGCATGCATGGCATCGATAACCTCATAAAGAGATTGAGCTGAAATTCATGGATGCCTTTACCCTGAAGAGTTACCGCCGGACGGATTTTGAAATCGCAAAATTTTCTCAATTGACGAAAGGAGGAATGGTGCATGAATCGAACGGCGGGCACAATACCAAACATGCGAGAAAAATGTAGTCACAAGTTACGCAGAATTTATGATGGATGGGTAACGTTGAGCTTTTTAACGGATGCTGGAGGAGAAAAGGGGAGATGACACGCTGTCGCTGAAAATATTTATCTCTGTTTTTTCTTCCACCACTTATTCAGCCGTTCGCGAATATCTTTTTCCCTTCCATTTTCGGATGGACGGTAATACAATTTCTCCTTCAAATTCTCGGGAAGAAACTGCTGTTCGATAAAGTGTCCCGGAAAATCGTGGCTGTATTTATACTCTTTTCCATAACCCAGTTCATCCATCAACTTCGTCGGCGCATTGCGGATATGCAGCGGCACCGGGAGGTTGGGGACATTCCGGACATCGCTCCAGGCGCCTTCAATGGCTTTGTAGGAGGCATTGCTTTTGGGACACGATGCAAGGTAGACCGCCGTCTGCGCCAAAATGATGCGCGCCTCCGGCATGCCAATATAATCCACAGCGGTAAAACAGGAAGTTGCCAGCGTGAGTCCGTAGGGATCGGCGTTCCCGATATCTTCAGAGGCGAGGACAATCATTCGCCGTGCGATGAATTTTGGATCTTCCCCGCCGTCGAGCATCCGTGCCATCCAGTACACTGCCGCATCGGGATCGCTTCCGCGTACACTTTTAATAAATGCCGAAATGATATCATAGTGCTGTTCGCCTTCTTTATCATAAAGCGTAAACTTACGCTGGAGGGCATCCTCGATCTTTTGTTTGGTGATCGTGATAGAACCGTTGGCATTCGGTTTTGTCAAACGAATTGCGTTTTCCAAACCGTTCAGGAGTTTGCGCGCGTCTCCCCCGGAAAGAAGCATGAGAAAATCGCGGTCTAAAATTTCAATGGTGCGTTTTGCCAGGAGCGGGTCTTTTGATAATGCCTGATCGAGAATCCTGTTCAGCGCTTCCCTGCCGAGCGATTCCAGAATATAGACCTGGCAGCGGGAAAGCAGCGGAGAGATCACTTCAAATGACGGATTCTCCGTTGTCGCACCGATCAGGGTGATGGTCCCCTCTTCAACGGAATGCAGGAGTGCGTCCTGCTGGGCTTTATTGAAGCGGTGGATTTCATCAATGAATAAAATGGTGCGTTTGTGAAGTCCTTTTAAATTTTTCTCTGCCCGGGAAATGACTTCCCGGACCTCTTTGACTCCGGCGGCAACTGCATTGAGCTGATGAAACTCCGCTTTCACATGGTTCGCAATCAAGCGTGCGAGCGTCGTCTTGCCGACACCCGGCGGTCCCCAGAGAATCATCGAATTTACATCGCCCAGGTCCAGCATGAGCCGCAGCGGTTTGCCCGGTCCGGTCAGGTGGTCCTGCCCGACATATTCCTCAAGAGTTTTCGGGCGTACCCGTTCTGCCAGCGGTGCGGCGGGCGGTCGAACAGATTGAGTTTCTTCTTTTGAGAACAGGTCGGACATTGAGATTACATTGAATAATCGGTTCTATTGTTTTTACTTCGAGCCATTATTGAAAACTGATGACTCGTTACTGGTTACTCACAACTGTTTTGAAGCTACTTTTCCTTCTTGATCTGGTAGACCGTTTCACCTTCGCGTGCCATGCCGTACTTTTCGCGGGCTGTTTTTTCTATGGTCTTCTTATCTCCTTCGAGCGCTTTGATCTGTTCCTGCAGCCGCAGGGTTTCCACACTGTCGGCTTTTACTTTTTCGATCCATTCCCGGTGCTGTGCTTCGAGCCGGAGGCGGGTAATGATCCCTTTATTATCAAAGAGAAGATACAGCAGGACAAGAAACAGAAAAATGAGGAGCACGGTGCGTTTCTTATTTTTCGCGGCACTTTTGGCGATCTTTTTAAGCATGCGATCGGGCTGAAGATTTCTATAAAATTGATCTTCCATCGAATCCGTGCTTATTTAAACCAGTCTTTTTTGGGCTGGTAGGTCGTTTTCAACTTTGCCTTTGCAGCGTATCGTTCGATGGCGAGTTGAATCAGCCGATCCAGCAGCTCCGCATACGGTATCCCCGATGCCTGCCAGAGTTTCGGGTACATACTGATGGAGGTAAAGCCGGGAATCGTGTTGATCTCGTTCAAAAATATCCGGTTTGTTTTTTTAGTGACCAGGAAATCAACGCGCGCCATCCCCGCACAATCCAGGGCGCGGAATGCCGCAAGGGCATACTGCTTGATTTTTTTTATCACCCCGGCGGGAAGTTTCGCCGGGATGATCGCATCCGATTGGCCGTCCACATACTTTGCGTCGTAATCATAGAACTCATTTGATGAGACAATTTCACCCGGCACCGATGCAATCGGCCGGTCATTCCCGAGGACGCCGCATTCAATCTCACGGGCATTATTCACTCCCTGCTCCACTAAAATCTTCCTGTCAAACTGCATGGCGAGGTCGATGGCAGACAGTAATTCTTTTCGGCCATGCGTTTTACTGATCCCGATACTGGAACCGGAATTGGACGGTTTCACGAAGAGCGGATACTTCAGGGCCCGTTCAATCGACGCGATTATTTTTCTTTGACCCGCACCGTACTCCTCCAGCGTAAACCAGAAACTCGGTGTGGTCGGTATCTTCGCGCGGATGAGCAGTTCTTTCTGTACCACTTTATCCATGCCTACGGCAGATCCCAGCACGCCGGGACCGACGTACGGAAGGTCGGCAAGTTCCAGCAATCCCTGGAGTGCTCCATCCTCTCCGTACTTTCCATGAACCACGGGAAAGATCACATCGAGCGCCTTTCCTGCGCCGCCGCCGTTTATGGCAACCAATGACTGCTTTCGCGGGTCCGGAACGAGCGTTTGTTCCTGTTCCTGTTCAACCGGTTTCTTTTCCTTCAGCAGGCGGAGTGTGTCGCCTGAACTGAGCCACTGTCCGGTAGAGGCAATTCCAATGGGAATAACGTCATACTTGTTTTTATCGAGTGCATCGATCACCGAAGCGGCAGAAACGAGCGAAACCTCATGCTCGACCGACCGGCCTCCGAAAATGACACCGACGCGGATTCGTTGTGGATTTGGCGATTCTTGATTTGTCATGAGTAATTTGCCGCTCGTCATCCGGAATGGTTGTTCGCCACCTTCGTGGAATATGATAGGGAAAAGAGTGGAGAGGTGCAATGAATGCAGTTCGGCATTTCCGGCGGTTTTCGTATTGCGTTTCGAAGGAAAACTCGGTAGTTTTTCAGCAGGAAGATGAAAAACAAAATTCAGTATATCACCTGGCTGCGGCAAAACCGTTCTCTTTGTTATTTCAATGTGGTCCTGTTATGGGTGGCAATGCTTATCTCGATTCCGGCGTTGGACCTCAATGCCGCTCCCGAGCATACATCTGTCCAACGATTCCTTCCGTCTAATCCATTGCCGTTCGTTTCGCCAAGGATTCTTTCAAAGACCGCACCGGAATATTCGGAAATTCTCACCATTCTCATCAATGAACCAGTTTTAGAAAAACATGAACAAATCTTTACAACCATCGAACATTCCTCATTAGAATATTTTCGAATACTGATCCATTCCATTCTCTACACACAAACAACGTCTTCAGACCTGTGATTCTCCCCGGTACATGTAAATTATCTTTGTTCATGGAACTTGCGTTCCCTGGACAGGAATCCTTATTTGCGGCATGCGGAAATAGTTTCCGATGTCCGCGCGGACATGTCACCCAACAAATTAATATCGGGAGAATCGCTATGAACGAGCAGAAAAATAACGAACCGGAACAAACCGGCAAACAACTTGCGTTTGGAATTATCGGATTCATCGTTGGAACAATTGCCGTACTTTATTTACTGAAGCTGTTATTATTTTAAGCATTGTTCATCCAAATTCCTGGAGGATGCGTTTATGAATAGTTCCTTTTTTGCGAAGAAACCATTATCACTCCTCCTTGAAGAAATGAAGGGAGAAAATCGCCTGCGCCGGGTGCTCGGTCCGGTGACCCTGTCGAGTCTCGGTGTCGGGGCCATTATCGGCACAGGCATTTTCGTCCTGACCGGGGTCGGTGCTCATGATAAAGCCGGCCCTGCACTCATCCTCTCATTTGCCGCATCGGGTGTTGCCTGTATCTTTGCCGCACTTTGTTATGCGGAATTTGCGTCGATGGTGCCTGTTGCCGGCTCGGCGTATACGTATGCGTATGCAACCCTGGGCGAATTATTTGCATGGATCATCGGCTGGGATCTCGTACTGGAGTATGCCGTCGCATCCGCTGCGGTGGCGCACGGGTGGTCTGCACATTTTCAGGATCTCTTAAAAAGTTTCGGCATGTATATCCCACAGTCCTTCTCCAGCGCCCCGATCGATTATGATCTTGCGGCCGGACATTTTTTTGTTACGGGATCGTACCTCGACGTTCCGGCGATCATCATTACGGCAATCATCACGTACATACTGGTCAAGGGGATTAAAGAAAGCGCGGTATTTAACACCACCATGGTCGCCATTAAATTGGTTATTGTGTTGTTTGTGATCGTGGTCGGGGTATTCTATATCGATCCGAATAACTGGAAGCCGTTTGCGCCGTTCGGATTTACCGGGATCAGTTTCTTCGGTCATACGCTCTTCGGCCAAACGAGTGCGGACGGTGTTCCTCTCGGCATGCTTGCCGGCGCAGCCATCATCTTTTTTGCATACATCGGCTTTGATTCGGTATCGACTCACGCGGAAGAAGCAAAAAATCCACAGCGCGATGTCCCGATCGGCATTATCTCTTCCCTTCTCATTTGTACGTTCTTGTATATCGCGGTGAGTGCGGTCCTGACCGGCATGGTTCCCTACGACCAAATCGATATCAACGCACCGGTCTCCAACGCCTTTGCCCAGAAGGGATTGCCGATGGCGCAGCGCCTCATTGATGTCGGTGCGATCACCGGAATAACCTCTGTTCTGCTGGTGATGATGCTCAGTCAGCCGAGGGTGCTCCTGGCGATGGCTCGCGACGGTATGGTGCCGGAAAGTTTTTTTGGTGCAGTGCATCCCAAATTCCGTACTCCCTGGAAATCCACTCTTCTTACCGGGTTCTTTGTTGCAACGATGGCGACATTGCTTCCGCTGCGAATCCTGGCAGAGCTGACCAATATCGGGACACTGCTTGCATTTGTGATCGTCTGTGCGGCGGTGCTGATCATGCGAAAAACACATCCGCACGCCAAACGGCCGTTCCGCGCACCGTGGTCTCCATTCGTCCCGATCGCCGGTATCGTTTGCTGCTTGATACTTATGTTTTCATTGCCTGTTGAAAACTGGTGGCGTTTGTTTATCTGGCTGGGAATCGGGTTTCTTATTTACTTCAGCTACGGCCGGCGTCATTGCGTTACCGCGAGGATCCGGCGGGGTGAGATCGTCCTCCCACCGGAGGAAATTAATCAATAATGATATTCCAGCGCTCTTCCAGGAAGAGCCTTTTATTTTAATTGCTGAAGATAAAAAAGCAGCACGCAACTCCGGTGATGGAACTGATGTTGAACTCTATCGACCGATCAACCATGGAATATCCGTATGGCAACTTCGAATACACAGCCTGAATTCAAACGCGGTCTCGGATTGCTCGATTCAACGATGATCGTTATCGGATCGATGATCGGTTCCGGGATTTTTATCGTCAGTGCGGATATTGGACGAACCGTCGGAGCGCCGGGAGTCCTTCTGCTGGTCTGGGTCATAACGGGCTTTATGACGGTGATCGCCGCGCTCAGTTACGGCGAACTTGCCGGGATGATGCCGCATGTGGGAGGACAGTATGCCTATCTTCGCGAGGCCTATAATCCGTTTATTGCTTTTCTGTACGGCTGGACGTTGTTCCTGGTTATTCAAACCGGCACGATCGCAGCAGTGGCGGTGGCGTTTGCAAAATTCACCGGCGTGCTTCTCCCATGGTTCAGTGAACAGCACATCCTTTTTTCGGCAGGGACGTACCATATTTCTGCAGCGCAGATTCTTGCCATCGTGAGCGTTCTTATCCTGACGTTTGTCAATACGCGCGGGCTGCAGGAAGGCAAAATAGTCCAGAATGTTTTCACGATCGCAAAAATAGCGGCACTTCTCGGATTTGTCCTGCTCGCTCTTTTTGTAGGACGTAATTCGTCGGCCATTGCTGCGAATATCGGCAGTTTCTGGAATGCGACATGGACGCAGGTCTCCAATGGGACAATACTTTCCATAACGCCGCTGTCGGGCTGGATGCTCCTGTCCGCCATCGGAGTTGCGATGGTGGGGTCACTGTTTTCCGCCGATGCATGGAATAATATCACGTTTACCGCCGGCGAAGTTCTGAATCCAAAACGGAACATCCCGCTCAGTCTCGTGCTGGGAACGGGAACGGTCATCCTTTTGTATCTTCTCGCCAATATCGGTTATCTGCTGGTGCTGCCGTTGACCGGCTCGCCGGAAGCGGCCGATGTCACGGCGCAGGGAATCCAATTTGCAGTGAGCGACCGTGTCGGAACTGCCGCCGCGTCCATGATCTTTGGAGAAAGCGCCGCCGTCATCATGGCGGTCATGATTATGATCTCCACCTTCGGATGCAACAATGGATTGATCCTTGCCGGAGCGCGTGTGTATTATGCGATGGCCAAGGACGGATTATTTTTTAAAAATGCGGGTGTGCTCAATAAGAAATCGGTCCCCGGCTCGGCGCTGTTCGTTCAGGGAGTATGGACCTGCCTTCTCTGTCTCTCAGGAACCTACGGCGATCTGCTCGACTATGTGGTTTTCGCAGTACTGTTGTTTTACATATTAACGGTTGCCGGAATTTTTATTCTCCGGAAAAAACAACCCAACGCAGAGCGGCCGTACAAGGCATTCGGGTATCCGGTCGTTCCTGCTCTGTATATCGTTCTTGCCGCCGCGATCTCCGTCGATCTGCTGATCTTCAAACCGCAGTATACCTGGCCGGGGCTCGGGATCGTTCTCCTGGGCATTCCGGTCTATTTTATCTGGAAGATCACCAGACGCAGGAATGAAATATAGATGCGGTGAACGATGCCTGGAGCCATTGAGCAGATGAGCAGATGAGCAGTTGAGCCTATGAGTCTTTGAGTCGATGAGTAGAAGAGCTAACAAGCAAAGCACTACGAACTACGCACCACGAACAAAGAACTACGCACAACGCACTACGAACCAACCGGCATCCTCCTTCTCTCCCGGCTATAAATTTTACATCTCCCGTAAAAAAATCCCGTCCATTCTTGACATTATTCTTCCCGATTCGTACTATGGTAAAGTAGTATCCTGACCCCACCGCTGGAAGCTTTTCTTATTCCTCAGGGCGTTTATTGCAGTCCATTTCCGGGGTGATGAAGGCTGTTCCATCGCTGATCGTGATCCATTCGAATGAAGTATATCTGAAGAGAGGGAAAAAGAGAGTCCTCTCTGCCGGAAGAAAATAGTTGTTTGTAAAATCGTTGGGCTATCTCTCATTCTCGAACTAATACAGAAGGATGCATCCATGTCGGATTCCATGATTAAATTTGCCAGCGGAGAATATGTCCCGTTAGAAATGCATAAAGTCCGTGTCGTTCAGAAATTAAATTTACTGCCGATTGAAGAGCGGTTAAAAGCGGTCGAGGGAGCAGGGTTTAACACCTTTCTCCTTCAGAACAAGGATGTCTTCCTCGATATGCTGACCGACAGCGGCACGAACGCCATGAGCGACCAGCAGACGGCAGCGATGATGGTGGCGGACGACGCCTATGCCGGCTCGTCCTCCTACACGAAACTGTATGAAGCCGTTGTTGAAGTGTTCGGAACAAAATATTTTCTTCCGGTGCACCAGGGGCGTGCCGCAGAACATATCATCTCGCAGGTCTTTGTGAAAAAAGATCAGACCGTGCCGATGAATTATCATTTCACGACCACGAAAGCGCATATCGAACTGGCTGGCGGGAAAGTCTCGGAGTTATTTACCGATGATGCGCTGACCATCAAGAGTAACGTTCCGTTCAAGGGGAATATCGATATCAATAAATTGCGTGCCTTGATCAAGGCCAAGGGAAAGGAACAGGTGCCGTACATCCGCATGGAAGCCGGCACGAACCTCATCGGCGGCCAGCCGTTCTCCATCCAGAATATGCGCGACGTGCGCAAGGTAGCGGACGAAAACGGGATCCTGATCGTTCTCGATGTCAGCCTCGCTTGTGAAAACATTTATTTTAACAAAATTCGTGAAGAAGAATTCAAAAATACGCCGGTCAAGGATATCCTGCTCACCATGTGCGGCCTTGCCGATATCATATATTTCTCCGGACGGAAAATCAGCTGCACGCGCGGCGGCGGCATTGCAACCAATAATCATGCGTTGTATATGGCCATGCGCGATCTGGTGCCACTCTTCGAAGGATTTTTAACCTATGGCGGCATGTCGGTCCGCGAGATCGAAGCGATGGCCGTAGGATTGCGGGAATCGGTGGATATGAACGTCATCAGCCATTCGCCGCAGTTTATTAAGTACCTGGTGGAACGCCTGGATGCAAAAGGAATTCCGGTCGTCACTCCCGCCGGCGGGTTGGGATGCCACCTCGATGCAAAAGGATTCTTGTCGCATGTTCCTCAACTGCAGTATCCCGCAGGCGCATTGGCAGGGGCGCTCTACATTATTTCAGGAATACGCGGCATGGAACGCGGCACCATCTCGATGGACCGCGACGCTCAGGGCAACGATGTTCCGTCAGAAGTCGAACTGCTTCGTCTAGCACTCCCGCGCCGGGTCTTCACTCTCTCACAGATAAAATATGTCGAGGACCGCGTCACATGGCTGTATGAAAACCGAAAACTTGTCGGCGGATTAAAATTTGTCGATGAACCGAAGGTGTTGAGGTTCTTTGTCGGCAGGCTGGCGCCCACCAGCGACTGGACAAACACACTCGTTGCGAAATTTAAAAATGATTTTGGCACCAGCTTGTAGCCGCGGTTCATCGATTCTCAAGAAAATAAAAAAGCCGTCTCCAATAAGGAGACGGCTTTCGTGTTTCAGAAGATGAACGGAATCTTACCCTCTCCGTTTTCCCAGCACGCGGTTCCACACAGCGATTTGCTTCTTCACTTCATGAGGATTCGTGCTGCCGGCCGATTGTTTCTGGTTCACACTGTTCTGCGGCAGAATATAATCGAAGATGTCACCGTTGAATTTCGCAGAGAATTGCTTCAAGGTATCGATGTCTATATTCCCGAAGTACATTTTATGGCTGATACAGTACGCCACAACCTTCCCGGTAATTTCATGCGCTTCACGGAACGGCAGTCCCTTGCGCACCAAATAATCCGCCATATCGGTGGCGGAAAGGAAATCCGTCCGGAGTTCTTCCTCCATATGCGTCTTATTGAACGAGGTGTGGACAAGCACGTGCGCAAAGATGTACAGGCACTGCCGCACCGTGCTGATGACATCGAACATCGGTTTTTTGTCTTCCTGCATATCGCGGTTATACGCCAGAGGCAGTCCTTTCATCATCGTCAGAAGGCTGATGAGCGCGCCATAAATACGGCCTGTTTTCCCGCGGACGAGCTCTGCCATGTCGGGATTCTTTTTCTGCGGCATGATACTGCTGCCGGTGGTGTACGAATCGCTGATCTGGGCGAAGCCAAATTCCTTTGTCGTCCACAGGACCAGTTCTTCCGCGAACCGGCTCAAATGCATAATCAGAATACTGCATGCGGCGGTGAATTCAATAAGATAATCCCGGTCGCTCACGGCGTCGATGCTGTTCTCCACGATCCCATCGAAGTGCAGTTTCTTTGCAACCATGGCGCGGTCTATCGGGAACGTTGTTCCTGCAAAGGCTGCAGCGCCGAGCGGCGACTTGTTGAGCCGTTTGCTGCATTCCTGCAGCCGCTCAAAATCGCGTTCGAGCATGGAAACATATGCGAGGAGATGATGGGATAGCAGAATGGGCTGTGCGCGCTGTGTGTGCGTATACCCGGGCATCACCACGCCGAAAACTTTTTCCGATTTATAAAGCAGAACACGCTGAAGGTTGAGGACCAGTTTGCTGATCTCCCGGATTGCAGAGCGGAGAAATAACCGTTCGTCGAGTGCAATCTGATCGTTGCGGCTGCGGCCGGTGTGGAGTTTTCCGCCCAGCGCCCCGATTTTTTGTGTCAGGCGTTTTTCAACCGCCATATGGACGTCTTCATAGTCGGCGGTGAGTTCAAATTTGCCGGTTTCAATTTCTTTCTGGATGGATTTCAGGGCGGTGCGGATGCGCCGCATTTCGGATGCGGTCAGCACTTTGCAGGCCGAGAGCATTTCCACATGCGCGATGCTTCCGGCGATATCTTCCTCGTAAAGTATTTTGTCGAATTCTATGGATGAGGAAAATTTCAGTGCGATTTCAGCAAGAGGTTCTTTGAACCTTCCGCTCCAGAGCGTTTGAGTAGGCATGATGATTTCCGAATGATAATGGATGATATAAGAATACCGCTGACTTCAATTTACTTAAAAAAAGGAGAGGGAACAATGAATGCAGGGAATTGGTAATGGGCTATTTTGAGAAAGCTCTATAAGACAATGTTTTTATGCTGTTGAATCGTAGGACATTCATTCCTGAATGTCCCTTTTGAATGGACAATGTTCTTCATCGAATAGATCGGTTCGCCCTAAATTATCAGTTCGACATCCGCTCTATCACTTGCCGGCAGTTTTCATTTCCGCGTAAGCTTTTACAAACTCTTCCAATCCTTTGACGATCTGTTCCGCTACTTTCTTTCGAAAGCCATCGTCCAGCAGCAGAATTTCATCCTCCGGATTTGAAAGAAATGCAGTTTCCACAAGCACATTGGGCAGCTGGGTCAGTGCGTTGAGTGTGAAGTTGAAGCCCCCTACCTCGCCGAACTGTTTCAGTCCGAGCGCTAGCATTTTATCGTACATCATATCGGCGAGCGGCTTGAATCCGATCGGCCGGTAATAGACACTGACTCCTCGCAGTGCCAGCGGATCGGATGCATCGCCGGCAGAATTACAATGGATGCTTACGAGGAGACACGCATCGGATTGTACAATCTTATTGATCCGTTCCGCCATGAAGGGAACATCCGCCTCCGTTCGTGTCAGAATGACCTTTGCCCCTTTCGCGGCAAGCAGTGAATCGAGATGATAAGCCATCGAAATATTTAATTCTTTTTCCAGCGCTCCCGTCGCGCCGACGGCCCCCTTGTTGTCGCCGCCATGTCCGGCATCGACTGCAATCGTCAACCCCGAAAGAACCGATTCAGATGAGGTAATGACCGGCGGCTTGCGGATTTTAATGCGCAATGATTTACCCGCATAATCAATGTCGTATCCCCAATGCGGATGCGACAGGTCAATAATGATGCGGTACTGATCGGTGTTAAGTTGTTTCCAGGTGATGCTTTCGATTCCTTTCACGAACCGTGACTGCGAGATCCAGTTGGTGTTGGAGGTTGCCCCGTAAATATCGACAATGATGGCATTGGGATTCACCGACAGGTCGCTCGTATAGGGAAGTTTATCGGAGAGAACAACAGCGACAATTTCTTCATCGCCGCTGCTTGTTGCAGATATTGCTCCGGCAAGTCCGCGCGGAAGCGGTGTATCCGGCGGCAGGAGTCTTGCGAATTCCTCCGGCAGCCATGCTTCCATCGATGCTGAAAGTTTTATGCGGTATTGCGAGCCGACTTTACCGATGATCTCGACCAGAACGCCTTCCTGGAGAAATCCAAGCTTCGATCCGCCGAGCCGATCGACCCCGAGTCCGGCATTAAGATATGGACGCTTTCCAATCACCTCAGCAGCGCGCGGCAGTTCTTTCGGAAGAATGGAAAGTTTCGCTTTCGATAAAACCGTGGTCCTGCTCCAGAAGTTCTTCTTCAGGCGAAATTTGATTTGCACATCCCGTGTTTCATCTTCCGGTTTCACGATATACCGGCCGATGTAGACTCCGGTAAATCCGCCGCCCTCGGAAGGCGAAAGTTCCCGCATCGGAATTCCCGATTCGACATCCGGAATATCGCACGATGCTTCCCATCCCGGGCTTCCTTTAAATTTTAATTCCAGTACATCGCCGGAGGTCAGCCACAGATCTTCCGCCGGCTCCATCATCGCCTGTTCGATGACGAGTGTATCGTGCGAAGAGTTCTTCATCGGCTGCGGCCGGATTATGACAAACTCTTTCCACAATGAATCGCCGGATGCGGCTTTTACGGTGAAGCGGTATGTATTGGTATCGACATTCACGTGCAGGAGGTCGACGAACGCACCGCTCGCATATACTTTTGATTGTTTCCCGTTAATGAATGCTTTTGCATCCGGCCGCGTGCATGCAGCGATCCGGTAATGCGACCCGAATGTCCGTATGGTATCATTATCCGGACGCTGGACTCGCAGGAATAATGAATCAGTTGCTAATTTGGTTTGCGCAGAGGACGGTGCCTGGGTTGTATCAATTTTGACTTGAGCGAGAAGGCTTGAGGTAAAGAGAAATACGATGAACAATTGTCGAAGCACGGAAATTCCTTGGTTTTCTTTATTCGTACAATAGATCAAAGATCTATCGTTAAGTCATTTTAGAATTACCACTATTAAATTGAACGAGCTTTTTCCAATCTATTCTTCCGTCTACACAAAATTCACTGGAAAACTCTGCCGTAAATTTATTTATGAGGACCGCACGTTCTTCTTCATAATGCTGATTGTGTTCTTTTGCGTGATGTCCTATGGGTTCGATGATGTCGGTATAGAGTTCTCTGTTCCCGCTGATAAAGTACCAAAACTCCTGTCCACAGATTTTTAAGTACTCGCCATTATCTATTGTTTTTCTTTTTCCATAACAAGATGCAAGAACCGGCTGTACCGTCTTAATAGATTTTGATTGTTTTAAAATTTGTACCGCTTTTTTAAAATTGTCCCTTAATGCTTTATATTGCGAACTATTTCCCCAGTTTACGCCAGACTTAATAGACACAAGGTAGATTACTTTGCTTCGTTTAAATTCTAAATCAATTCCTGAACCATGAGCTTTTCGGCCACCCAGTGTTTTACTCGCTATAAAAATTGCTAATTCTTCAAGGAATTCGCCAAAAAGTTCTTCTTCTGAGGAGGAAAGATATGCTTGTAAAACAGATTCGACCAATCTTTCTGCTGTAAGAAGATTTTTTGCCTTGAAAAGATAGGGATTCTTTTTCTGCAAGACTTGATTGAGTTTAATCTTCTTAAGGATGTTTACACGGTTTTCATGAAATGCACCAATATTTTCATTTACATAATTTTCAACATCTGTTAAAGATATTTTTTTCATTTGAATAAGTCTTCCCCGTTGGATGGTTCATCTTTTACACGTTGTTCTGCTATTTGGCAAAACTCTTTTAATATTTCAATACCGATATATCTTCTGCCAGTCCTTTTTGCAGCAACAGCCGTACTGCCTGATCCAAGAAATGGATCAAGAACAATATCTTCCGGCTTTGTGAAAAGCTTAATAAACCATTCAGGCAACGAAGTAGGAAAGGCTGCGCTGTGATTTTTATTGGACGATTCAGTGGCTAAATGCAACACATTATCAGGATACGCCAATTTTCGACCGACCCAATTAGAAATATTCTTTCCAAATCCACTTCCAACCTTTGATTCATCTCTCCGTCTATCAGTTGAACTAAGTTTTTTTAAGCGAGTTTTTGCCCAATCACCCATTGGAACCATTACATTTTCTTGATACATAGAGAACTTTTTTTCTTTGTTGAATTGATAGCAGTGCTCCCAAGCGTCTCGGAATCTATTGGGCCATTTCCCTGGATAGCTATTCCTTTTGTGCCATATATATTCTTCTGTCCATAACCATCCTTGTTTTTTCATTTCAAGAATAAGTTCAAGAACATATGTCTGTCTTTCTCCATCCGAAACCCCTTCTTTAATATTAAAGATGAATGAACCAGATGGTTTCAGTACTCTTTTAAGCTCGCTTGAAATCGGTAAGAACCATTGAACATATTTATCAGGGTGAATTCCACCGTAAGAGTTTGTTCGTTTATCAGCATAAGGTGGAGATGTCACTATAAAATCGATAAAATGATCAGGAAAACTTTGAAGAACTTGTAAGGCATCGCCATATATTATTGAATTTAGCGGGAGAGAAGAATGAGTAGATGATACATTTACGCGAAATATAGCATTCTGATCTGCAACTCGTGACTTTACAAGTGTAATCTTTTTTTCTTCAAGATTAATATGCTTCTTTTTGATTTTCTTTGATGTGGACATTCGTTTTTGTATTTCAGGTGTGAAGTATATAGTGAATGTATCAGTTTTCTTAAGAGAATGCAACCGACCAAAGTAAAGCTTTTGCGTCTGCTAAAAACAAAATCCCCACCGTGTGTTCACACAATGGGGATAATATGATTAATATTGTAGCCGAGGTCGTCGACCTCGGCTACAGGTGCTATTTTTTCTTCTTCAGCAAACCCCTGTTGACCTGATAGAATGTTTTTATTGGCAGGCCGTAGATTTTGATGAAACCGACGCTCGCTTTGTGGTCGAAGGAATCCTCTTCGGTATACGTTGCAAGCTTCGTGTCGTAGAGCGAAGAAGGAGATTTGCGCCCTGCGATATCGAGATTGCCTTTGTAGAGTTTCACTTTCACCAATCCGGTAACTACTTTTTGCGTTTCGTTGATAAACGCATCCATTGCAACCCTGAGCGGCGTAAACCACAGGCCGTTGTAAATCATATCGGCATAATCGCTGGCAAGCTTGGATTTGAAATGCGCCGTGTCTTTATCCAGGACCAGCCGCTCGAGTTCACGGTGGGCAAAATGCAGGACCGTTGCTGCAGGTGCTTCATACACTTCGCGGGATTTAATACCGACGAGCCGGTTCTCGATGAGGTCCAGCCTGCCGACGCCGTTGGCTCCGGCAATTTCATTGAGGCGATCGATGAGATCCGGACCGCTCATTTTCTTGCCGTTCAATTTCACCGGAACGCCAAGTTCGAATTCGATGGTGACATAGGTCGGTTCATCGGGCGCCAAATTTGCAGGAACGGTGCGTTGATACGCATCGGCGGGCGGCTCGACCATCGGGTCTTCCAGCACACCGCATTCGATCGCAGTGCCCCAAAGATTTTCGTCTATGGAATAAGGATTCTTTTTTGTTGCGGACACCGGAATGTCGTACTTTTCGCAATACGCGATTTCCTCTTCACGGGATTTGAATTCCCATTCGCGCACCGGCGCCAGAACTTTTAATTCCGGAGCGAGCGCCGCAACGGCGACTTCAAAACGAACCTGATCGTTTCCTTTCCCGGTGCAGCCATGTGCGACCGCAGTGCATCCCTCTTTCAAGGCGACTTCCACCAGTGATTTCGCAAGCAGCGGGCGGCCGATGGCCGTCGCCATCGGATAGTTATATTCATACAGCGCTCCGGCTTTCAAGGACGGCCAGATATATTCCTCGACGAATTCTTTCCGCAAATCCTGAACATAGGCCTTTTTTGCGCCGGTCTTGATGGCTTTTTCCTTCACGCCGACGAGCTCTTTTTTCTGGCCCAAATCTCCAGTCACGGTGATCACATCGGCATTATATTTTTCCTGCAGCCATTTTACAATGACCGACGTATCAAGTCCGCCTGAGTATGCGACAGCAATTCTTTCCTTTTTCAAATTTGTTCTCCCAAGGATTATGGTCTTTGAATGTTCTTTGATTATACAATCTTTAAACTCAACTACTCATCGGCTCAATGGCTCTCTGGCTCATCTGCTCATTTTATCCAGAGTATCGTCATACCTGAATTTGTTGCGCCAAGATCAGCATCCGGCTCTTGCCCGCATTGCTTGCGCATTTCCTGCGATTGTGCATCCAGGATATTAAAATTTTCTCCCGGGATAACTGCCTTGAGCTGTTTTCGATTTCGATATGCCCAGTTCAGGACCGTCTGTTTCAATACTGCCGGCCGGCCGTTCTTTCCGATTCCATGAATTACTTTCAATACCCGCCATTGCTTTCCCGACCGAATCTGTCTCACTTCATCATCAAGAAGTTCTTCGGCGGTTCCGGATGAGAGAGGCGGATGTGCAATATCGATCGTCCGGATGTATGTCACTTGTTCTTTTCAAGTACTTCACGAAGTGCATTGACCGTTTCCTTAATCTTTTTCACCGAACGCGGAAGTATAAACACGGTGTTGTCGCCTGCCAGTGTGCCAAGCACCGTCGGCAGCCGCAGATGGTCAATAATTTCCGCCACCCCCTGCGCACGTCCCGGGAGCGTCTTTATGACGACAATGGTTTCATTGGCCTCGATCTTTTCAATTTCAAAACCGATGAGCGTGGTCAGGCGCTCTTCTTCCTGTTCCGGACTGAGCATATATTTTGCACCGCTCGGGGTGTATACCCATGCGATGCCCAGCTCTTTCATGTCCCGCGAGAGGGTTGCCTGGGTCGTTTTAAATCCCTCTTTCCTCATTGCCGAAGCCAGTTCACTCTGCGTGGTGATCGTATGGCTCGCAAGGATCTGTTTGATGGTAAGAAGACGCCGTTGTTTTTCCATAAACAATACCTCTATGATGGATGTATCATTTGGGTTCCGACACCTTCGTCGGTAAAGATTTCCAGCAGCAGCGAATGCTTGATCCGGCCGTCGATAATGTGCACCTTGTTCACTCCGGCATCGAGTGTGGTAAAAGCCGAGCGCACTTTGGGAATCATACCGCCGTGAATGGAGCCGCGGTCAATGAGCGATTCGGCTTCCGCGTGGGTGAGTGAAGAGATCAACTGTTCTTCCACCAGGACGCCTTCGATATCGCTGAGATAAACCAGTTTTTCCGCTTTCAATGCCGTGGCGATCGCACCGGCGGCGAGGTCGGCATTGATATTGAGAATTTTGTTGTCTTCGCCCACCGCCAGCGGAGCAACGACGGGCATCATCCCGTTGTTCAACAGCAAATTTAAAAAAACGGTGTTTACGGAACTCACATCGCCGACCAATCCGAGGTCTTTTTCCGTAATCCGGCGTGCTTTCATGAGCCCGTTATCCATCCCGCAGAGGCCGACGGCATTACCGCCGTTGGTATTGATGAGGTTGACGATTTCCTTGTTCAATTTTCCGGCGAGCACCATGAGCACGACATCCACCATCTTCTCGTCCGTATACCGCTGTCCGTCGACAAACCGGGTCGGGATATTGAGTGCGGCTGCGAGATCGGTAATATCTTTTCCGCCGCCATGAACAATAATAATATTGATGCCGATCTTGCGGAGGATCGTCACGTCCTGGGCAAACGAGGCCTTCAGGCGTTCGTCGCGCATGGCCGCACCGCCGTACTTGATGACGAACGTTTTGCCTTCGTACGTCTGGATGTACGGCAGCGCTTCAATGAGGACTTCTTGTTTGGTTTGTTTATTGAGCATTGCACTTCTCGCTTTTCAAAGTCCGAACATCCATCATGAGCTGTTGTATTATGAACGATAACTCGCGTTGATATGAATATATTCTTTCGTCAGATCGCACGTCCAGAAACGGGCTTCGGCAGAACCTTGATGGAGGTCGATCTGCACGATGATGTTTTCCCTGGACAGGACTGCTTTCGCTTTTTCTTCGTCCAGAACGATTTCATAATTCGGTTTCAGAACAGGCAGATCGTTAAACCCGATGGAGACGTTTGCAGGATCGAAGTCAATCCCGGAGTACCCCACGGCGCACAGGATCCGTCCCCAGTTCGCATCGGCACCGTGAAGGGCCGTTTTCACCAGGTTCGAATTTGCTACCGACCGGGCCGCCTGAGCCGCTTCGTCTTCCGTTCGCGCCCCGTTCACCAGAATCTCGACGAACTTCGTGGCTCCTTCGCCGTCGCGCGCAATCATTTTGGCAAGTTTGATGAGAACATATTCAAGTGCGTTGACAAACTGGTCGAATGCCGGGGTGTGCTCTTGTATCTCGTCGTTCTGTGCCAGTCCGTTTGCAAGGACGAGGAGCATATCATTCGTGCTCATATCGCCGTCGACGGTAATGCGGTTGAACGAATGGCCGTTTGCGGTGCGCAGCGCCGACTGCAGTGCGGCCGGTGTGATGGCCGCATCGGTCGTGACAAAGGCAAGCATGGTGGCCATATTCGGCGCGATCATACCGGATCCTTTTGCCATTCCACCGACCGTAATGACCGATGAATCCAGAGAAAAGCGCATGGCGCATTCCTTGGAGAAAACATCCGTCGTCATAATCGCTTCGGCCGCGTCTTTATTTCCCTCTTTGCAAAGTTTTGTGGAGAGGTCGTTAATGCCGTTGACGATATTTTCCATCGGAAGATACTGTCCGATGACCCCGGTCGACGAAACCATGACCTGTTCGCGCGGGAGGTGGAGAGCGTCGGCGGCGGTCTGGACCATTGTCCATGCGTCGTTTAACCCATGTTCTCCGGTGCAGGCATTGGCATTGCCGCTGTTGATCACCACCGCGGAGCACACGTTCGATTTCTTGAGTTGAATTTTATCAACGAGCAGGGGTGCGGCGACGACTTTATTCAGGGTAAATACGCCCGCCACCACGGCCGGTTTCGATGATCGCACAATGGCAATATCTTTTTTTGTTTTCCGAATACCGCAATACACTCCGCCGGCAGTAAATCCCTCTGCTGCGGTCACGCCGCCGGCGCATTCCTGAGATGCATCAAGTTCCATTACTTTATTCCTTCAGTTTCGTTAAATCCAACCATCAGATTCATATTCTGCACGGCCTGGCCTGCCGCGCCTTTGATTAAGTTGTCAATCGTCGAAAGCACCACGAGCTGTCCGTCTTCCTGGTTGATGCGGAAACCAATGTCGATGAAATTGGTGTAGGCGACATTTTTAATTTCCGGCAGTGCGGCGGCCGAGTACCGCACGAATGGAGCGGTGCCGTAATATTTTTTATACACATCCAGAACCATCTGTTCATTGACCGATTTTTTCAGTGCCGCATAGGAAGAAGTAAAGATGCCCCGTGTGATGGGAAGAAGATGCGGGACAAACGAGAGCTTCACCGTTGTCTGAGCAATCGCGTTCAGCGCTGTCTTGATTTCCGGAATATGCTGGTGGGTGCCGACTTTGTACGCACGGACCGATTCATTAACTTCGCCGAATGACATTTCGACGGCCGCGCTTCGTCCCGCGCCCGATACGCCCGAAAGCGAACTGACGGCAATACCTGCCGGTTCAATAATCCCTTCTTTTAATAATGGAGCAAGCGGAAGGATCGCACTGGTGGGATAACATCCTGGATTTGCGACGAGCGAAGCCGTTTTGATCTGGGCAGCATTCCATTCCGGCAGGCCGTATACCGATTGCTTCAGTACTGCATGTGCGGTATGCGGTCGTTTGTAAAAACGTTCGTAGAGCGACGTGTCCTGGAGACGGAAGTCGCCGCCGAGATCGATGACCCGTTTTCCCGCTGCAAGAATATCCGGCACGATGTTCATCGCTTCTCCGGACGGAAGAGCGATAAAGACCAGGTCGCTGCCGCTGATTTTATCCGGAGCGTACGGTTCGAGCATGATGTCCAATGTCTTGCCGAAGACCGGCGCCACATCGGCAAGAAGCTTGCCGGCGGAGGAATTCGCAAAAAGCCTGTCGATTGTTACGCCGGGATGCCGTGCGAGTATTTTTAACAGCTCGATGCCCGAATACCCCGATGCACCGACCACAGAAACAGAAATCATAAAATCCACCTCTTGTTCAGTCAATTTTGGGTTGTATTAATATACCATATTATGGATAATTATGCAAGAAAAAATTTGCGCATTTTTGTGTCTCACTTGGTTTGCAGGAAACCGCTGGCTATATTTTATGCGGAAGCCGATATGCAACTCCAGAGGAGTTGAAGGTCTCTCCGCAATAACATCGTTACACACGATTAGGACAAAACAAACGACATGGGATTTACGTGCGGAATAGTCGGATTACCGAATGTCGGCAAATCGACATTGTTTAATGCTATCACCGCTGCCGGGGCGAATGTCGCCAATTATCCATTTTGTACTATTGATCCGAATATCGGCGTGGTCGCCGTGCCGGATCACCGGATCGAGCGGTTGGCGAAGATTTATAACACTCCGAAAATTGTTCCGACCACGCTGGAGTTTCTCGACATCGCCGGGCTGGTGAAAGGGGCGAGCAAAGGCGAAGGGCTCGGCAACCAGTTTCTCGCGCACATCCGGATGGTGGATGCCATCGTCCATGTCGTCCGCTGCTTCGACGATCCGGACATTATCCATGTCGACGGTGCGGTTCATCCATCGTATGATATCGAAGTCGTCGAGACGGAGTTGATATTAAAGGATCTGGAGACCGTTGAGAAAAAACTGTCGGAAGTCGAAAAGCGTGCCAGGATCGGTGATAAAAAGATAAAGGCGGAAGAAGAATTTTATGCGGCGGTCAGAAACCATTTGCTGAACGGAAGGCTCGCGCGGTACCTCCTTCCGGGAAGCGATGACGAACAGCGCTCACTCCGCGATCTGCACCTGCTCACCGATAAACCCGTGATGTATGTCTGTAATGTGCATGAACGTGAATTATCCGGCATCAATAACTACGTGGAACAGGTCCGTGAAACGGCCGCCAAAGAAAACGCCAAGGTCGTCACGGTCAGTGCGGCAGTCGAATCAGAAATTTCACAGCTCCCCGAATCGGAACGGCAGGCATTTCTGACCGGGCTCGGTTTGCAGGAATCCGGATTAAGCAAAGTTATTCGCGAAGGGTACGATCTCCTGCACCTCATCACGTTCTTTACCGCCGGCCCGAAGGAAGTCCATGCCTGGACGGTGAAGCGCCGCACGACTGCGCCGCAGGCCGCCGGAGAAATCCACAGCGACTTTGAACAGGGTTTTATCCGCGCTGAAATTATCAAATATGCGAATTTTGACCGGCTTGGAACCGAAGCTGCTGTCCGCGATGCAGGATTGCTACACGTTGAAGGACGTGAATATATAATTGAAGATGGGGATGTGATGTTTGTACGGTTTAATGTGTGATGTGAGCGGTTGCGTATGAACAATGGTCGGTGAGATGATCGTTGTTTTTTGCCCAATTAAAATTTCATCGTCAACGTGACGCCGGTACCGATTGGAGTAATGTTTGGGAGGAGCTGCACTTTCAATTTTCCGTCACCGGAATCCATGACCGGCATTCCTTCAGGGTGGGCCGCAAGCATCCCGAAATAGTACCCGATGAATAATCCGAGCGGGTAATCGCTGACCCAGTGAATGCCGTTGCTCAGCATACCAAGCCCAACCAGTGTTGTAAACGCGTAACCCGCAGGTCGAATCCACTTTACATCCGGATAATTTTCCGCAATAACGATAACCGTCGCAATGGATGTGCAGATGTGTCCGGATGGATATGCGTCAAATTGCGGGACCCTGCGGTGATAATCGATCTGGTTCGGCAGGATTTTCCAGACACCGGTCGGGGTCGTCCGCACGAACGGACTTTCGCGGCCGGTCACGTGTTTCAGCACTTGAATGATTGCTCCGGACGCGAGCACCGCCTGGACAATCTGGCTGCCGGTTCGCAGCGCTTTCTGATCTTTAAAAAGGAGGCCATAGGCACCAAAAGATCCGGCAAGTGCAAACTGTGTCGTCCCGTCGCCGATGTTCGCACAGAAGTCGCTCCATTTCTTTGCCTCCGGAGAACTGTGATAAAATTTTGCCGATGGAGTATAGGTCATGTCATCGCTCAAATATGTCGCGAGTGTCAATCCGCCGACCAGAAGCCAGTCATTGATTCGTTCTTTCCGGAAGGAAATATCATACCAGCGGCCCCAGTCGCGTGGAATGTTTGCCATCATGGTATACCATTGAATATTTTCCTGATTCGCCTGGCCGGTGGCGAGACTTGAATCTTGCGGAGATTGTTGTTGGATCGCTTGCGCATGGCTTCTGGAGAAGCAGCAGGTCATTAATCCAACACAGAGAATTCCGGAAAAAAGAAATTTTTTCATCGTGTCCATTTTAAAACTTCACACTCAGAGTTAAGCCGTACTGATATTCATCCGCTTTCGGCTGGAGGGTGAAGCTGCTGTTTCCATAATTCAAGTGTTCCACCAGTTTTGTACCGTAATAGCCGATGATCGCTCCGACAAAGCAATCGCTCATCCAATGCGTACTCTGGGTTACTCTGCTTATGGCGGTGAGAGAGGCCAGCGAATAACTCACGTAAGACACCCATGGTTCGGTATAGAAGTCGGAGATGGTTGTTGCGGCTGCAAAAACCGTGGTCGTATGACCGGAAGGAAACGCATCAAACGAAGCGATCCCTTTGCCGCCTTTGGGTTCACGTAAATAGGAAAATGGTCCATGCCAGAAACCTCCGGGACGTGTTGATGCACTCGGCCGTTCGCGCCCGCAGAGATTTTTAAATATCTGCACTGTGATTCCGGTCAGCAGGAAGGATTCGAGGCCGATCTTGCCGACTTCGACCGCCTTTTTATCGTTGAAGATCAACCCGTATCCGGCAAATCCTCCAAACAATCCGATGGAAAAGGTTCCGTCGCCCATATTGGTTATTACCGGACTTGTCTTATCCGCGGGTCTGTACCTTTTTCTCCAGGCATAAAGATGGTCATAAATCTCCTGATCATAGTGAATCAACACTGCAGTAATCAGGACGGCACTGCCGGCACCGACGTATGTCCATGTCTGCGACGAACGGGAAGTATCCGTTGCGACAAGTGTAGTCTCTTGTGCAAAAATTGTTTGAGAAGAGATGAGGGTAAGGATCAGGGCAATGGCGGCAGTATGAAAACGCAAAGCAAATTCCTGTGATATGTTCATCGTTCGAAAACCGGTGGAGGCGGTTCTTCAACAGCATCCGCCGGCTTCAATATGGCAGGAAAAGTTCTGCGAATCAATTGTGTACTTAAAATTCTATTTCGATTCCTCCGACAGGGAAGAACGCAAATTGATACGCCGGTTCAATTGTTCCATCGCTTTTATATTCATAATAAAACACATTTTTGTGGTTGAGCACATTCATGAGAGCGATGTAGACATTGATATTCCATCGCTCCATGTAAAACCGGCTGATCCATTCAATGTCGATCCGGCTGTAGTCGGGGTAACGAGTGCTGTTGACTTCGTTTTTATTATATTCCCACGATCCCTTGGACCATTGTATTCCTCCCTCCCTGTAATGCACATCCGGATTGAATATCCTGGGCGTGCTGGGCTTGCCGGTCTGGTAACGGTACCGGAAACTTATTTCCATCTCATCGGACAGCGGAAGAATATACGATGGATACTTGATAAAAAACGGCTGTTCGTCTAACCACGAACGGATCCCTTTTACCACTTTCCCGCCGACGAGATTGACGATCACCGGATAATCGTACTGCGAAGGATAGGTCCGCCCTTCTTTCCCGATGCGCGGGTCTTCGTCGAGAGTTTTTGAGAGAGAGACGCTGATGGTGCCGTAGTAATTAGTGACCTGTTTTTTCTGCAACAGAAACTCAAGGCCGTAAGAGGTTCGTCTGCCGACGGCCAGCTGACGATCTGTCCAGAGAGTGTCAACCAGTGAATGAATATACTGCTCTTCAATCGGGATTTGGGAAAACTTTTTATAATATGTCTCGAGACTCATTTTTACGCCATCATCCAGGATATGCTGAAGGCCGAGAACGGCATGCTGCGCTTTTGCATGGTCGATGGATTTATTATATCCGATGTTTTGCCGGTCGGAATAATTCGGGAAGGGCTGGGTTTGCCAGTATTCTCCGGCGGCAAACGAAACGGTGGTCACATAGGGAATGAGTTCATAGGCGATGTTCGCCCGGGGACCGATATGGCCTTTCCCGGAATAGGTGAAATAATCGTACCTCACGCCAAGGGTGAGGGCGAGACGGGGAGCGATCCGATACCGGTCGCTCACATAGGCGTACCCTTTGCTGGCGTCGCCAAAATGAATTGCGTTGGGGATGTCGCCGTTCGGCGAAATGACAAATTTATCCGACAGGGGATCGGGCCGGCCGTTCTGGTTGAGATCATAATAAATGGTATCTCCTCCAAAGGTCGTTCTTCCGATCCAGTGACTGGCCGTGAACAATTGCGCGCCGATCCTGAAATCATGCTGCGGATGGACTTTATAAAACAATTCATATTTCAAAGCGTAAAACGCCTCGTCGTTGTGCGAATTAAATACATTTTTTGCACTATGGAACTGGTAGGATACCACATTCCCGTTTCGATCGTATCTTCGGTCCGAAAAAACCTGCTGAACATCGGTGTTATACTGTGTGCCAACGGTATACAACGACAGCACAGAATATCCTTCCTTCCCCCACAGACTTTTTAAATTCATTCCCAGGGCATACTGTTTGTTTTGATTGTTGACGTTTTCGACGCTCGAGAGCGTTGTCATGCCGGCAAGATTTTTATTTTGCTGCTTGGGATTACCGTCGATATAAATTCGGCTGTCGCCGAACAGGCCGTTCAACGTCAGCTTCTGCGTCGGCGAAAGGTCGTAGACGATCTTCGTTTGCGCATCCCAGTACTTGGGAATCGCGGTGAGTGAAATGGCCGACATCCCGATCATCTGATCGATGACCTCTAAAAAGCTTCTTCGAGCAGAAAGGATCCATGATCCTTTTCCATCGGCGAGCCGGCCCTCCATTAATGTGCCGAAGCCTGCCATATTAAAGCCGGTATTGGAGGCAAATCCTTTTTCCCGGTCGCCCTCCCGGATGGTGATATCCATAATGGAAGATATTTTATCTCCGTATTGTGCGGGAAATCCGCCCGCTGAAAATTGAACATCCTCGACGAGATCGATATTGACCATATTGATCGGACCGGAAGAATTAAATTCGTTGGGATAATGATTGATGGAAGGGATTTCCATGTGTTCCATCACCGTAAGATTTTCATACGGTGCGCCGCCGCGGACGATGAGTTCATTCATATTGTCGTTCGAACTGGCGACACCCGGAAGATTCTGGACGACACGCTGCACATCCTGAACGGAACCCGGCTGGCGTTTTACTTCCGCCCGATCATAGCTATTCACGCTCAACGGCGCGATTTCATTATTCCTCGTAAAATACGATGCCCGGACGGTGACGCCGCCGACTTCGACCGCCTGCTCAAACAGTTTTAAAGAAGTTTTCGTGCTTCTTCCGGTCGATACCACAACGTTCGTCAGGATCATGCTCTCATAGCCGATCAGTGTCGCTTTCAGACTATAGGTACCGACCGGGATCCCGTGAATGCTGAAATTTCCCGATGAATCTGTGACGGCACCGAAGGCCGGCAGTTCCACCACCCGCACGTTGACGACCGGTAAAGGTTCCTGGGTTTTTCCGTCAATGATATAGCCGACAATATCCCCCTTAAATGATTGTGCTGAAAGCGGGAGAACAGCAATGAATATGAGAACACCGAACATGATAATTTTCATAATTTTCGATCGATTATTAAAAAAAAGATACCACACCCTTAAATGATTCGAACCGCAAATTCCAGAGAAAAAAGAGAATTGAAAAACAAAAAAACCGCTGCGTGGATGTTTTACGCACCCACTTGTTATCTTGAACCCGGACCGTTCCAGTATTCAAGAATTGCATCCATTACTGCATTGATGCTCTGAAACCGCGAAGGGTTAGAGAGCATCTCTTCCCCGTTTTGAACGTACGGCCCCGGAATGAGATCGTCTGGACATTGATCGAGCAGCAATCTGACCATGACCGGTGTGGCTTCAAGATGGAATTGCAGCCCCAACACCCGGTCACCGATACAGAAGGCCTGATGCTCGCAGCCTTCACTTCGTGCAAGATGAATTGCATGCTCAGGGAGATCAAACGTCTCTCCATGCCAATGAAACGCATTCATCGGCGAAGGGATAAGAGTACCAAGGGCTGATGTCTTTCCCGGTGCAACCCCTTCAACGGGCAACCATCCAATTTCACGATGGCGATTCGGATACACGCGGGCTCCCAGCGCACGTGCAATTAACTGGGCACCGAGGCACACCCCGAAAACAATCTTCCCGTTTGCTATTGCGTCAGCAATGAATTTTTTTTCTGCAGCCAGCCACGGATACCGCCGTTCATCATTGACACTCATCGGTCCGCCCATGACGATCAGCCAATCGATATCGCGGATATTAGGGAGATACGTGTTTTCATAAAATTTTGTTGCGGTAATCCGGGCAGATGCTGACTTCAACCAAGGCTCAAGACTCCCCAGTCCTTCATACGGTACATGCTGAAAATAATGTACATTCATTTTGATTTTTCCATCCAGGGATGTGCGGACTATTCAGTGGAAATTATTCAAGCGGAAAGCAGCGGGCCCTTTATCTCTCCACACCATCGTATTGCACCATGAATTCGTTTCCCCGTTTCCGTATATCTGCCGGCAGGGGGCAGGATTTTCTTTTTTGAGTATTAAAATGGACGACCGTCAATATCATCACCGCGGCAACGGCACCCGTCGAATCGTTGCGCATTTCATGAACGATGCGCACTGTTTTCTCTTTTATTTCAAGCACGCCGGAGCGCACGGTCACAGCGCTGCCGGCAGTGATCTCTGATTTATAGGTGATGTTCTGTTGAACTGCCGCAATTCCCATATGCTTCTTAATAAAATACGAATTATCCAGACCCATCATGGCAGCAAACTGCCATGCAGCTTCATCAAACTTACTGACGTACCAGACCACATTCATATGGCCCATGATATCGCAATGCCAAGGATGAACCACTCCGCGATACGTAATTTGCATTTCCGTCATATGGATTTTCCCTTCTTCGGAGATAAACACCATGATTGAGGTGATGAGAATAAAAGTTTCACCTGCCGTCCATGGCGCTCTGCCGGCAGACATCTCGTATTGCGGGGAGCATGATCCAGAACGGCCATCGGTTATTCGCTGCTCTCCTCACCTCTGATTTGCACACGGCGTATTTTCCCGCTGATCGTTTTCGGAAGTTCTGTGACAAACTCCACAATCCTCGGGTATTTATACGGGGCGGTGACTTTCTTGACGTGCTCCTGCAATTCTCTTGCCAATTTATCGCCTGGCAGAAACTCTTTCGCCAGGACAACCGTTGCCTTCACAATTTGACCGCGTTCAGGATCGGGGACCGCCGTGATGGCGCATTCCAATACTGCCGGATGTTCCAGGAGAGCGCTTTCCACTTCGAACGGGCCGATCCGGTAGCCGGAACTTTTAATAATATCGTCGGCCCTCCCGACAAACCAGTAATACCCGTCCTCGTCGCGCCATGCGGTATCACCCGTATAATAGATACCGTTTTGCCAGACTTTTTTTGTCAGCTCTTCATCCCGGAAATATCCGTCGAACATCCCCACCGGTCTTCTTTTTGCAGTATAAATAACGATCTGCCCGATTTCCCCCACTTCGCAGACTTTGCCGTCCATGTCAATGAGGTCGATATCATATCCCGGCGAGGGTTTTCCCATGGATCCGGGTTTGGGTTCCATCCACGAATAGGTTGCAACGGCGACCGTGCATTCCGTTTGCCCGTATCCTTCCATGAGCCGGATGCCCGTCGATTCAAGAAATTGTTTATAGACCTCCGGATTTAACGGTTCACCGGCAACGACGCAATAGTGCAAATGCTTCAAATCGTATTGTTTCAAATCTTCTTTTATTAAAAATCGATAGATGGTCGGCGGCGCGCAAAAAGAGGTCACGTGATATTTTTCAATGACTTTCATGAGGTGCCGCGGAACAAATTTGTCGTAATCGTACGTCATCACGGCGCAGCCCGAAATCCATTGACCGTATATTTTCCCCCAGGCTGATTTTGCCCAGCCGGTATCCGCGACGGTAAAATGAAGGCCGTCCTCCTGAACGTATTGCCAGTATTTTGCAGTGAGAATATGTCCGAGCGGATAGGCAAAGTTATGATTCACCATTTTGGGCATCCCGGTCGTGCCGGATGTAAAATAAAGGAGCATCGTGTCTTTGATGGACGTTTTATCTTCATCGGCCCGGACGAACGTCTCCGGACTTTTTTCCATTTCCTCCGTGAAGTTCAACCAGCCTTGACGCGTCGTGCCGATGACCGCCTTCTGCCGGAGTGTCGGCGATTTCGCTTCCGCTTCTTCCACATGGCGGAGGACTTCGGAATCCGGAACACTGACGATCATTTTTATATCCGCAGCATTGTTTCGATAGACAATATCTTTCGTACTCAGAAGATGCGTTGCAGGGATTGTGATCGCGCCGATTTTGTTTAACGCCAGTGTGCAGAACCAGTACTCATATCGGCGCTTCAAGATCAGCATGACCGGATCTCCTTTGCGGATGCCGATCGACCTGAAGAAATTTGCCGCTTTGTCGCTGAAGCGTTTCATCTGCCCGAAGGTGAATGTCGCTTCCCCTCCCTTGTCGTCGCACCAGACCATGGCTGTCTTCCCGGGTGTGCGGCGTGCGGTCTCGTCAACGACATCGAATGCAAAATTGAAATCTTCCGGGATACGGATTTCGAACTTCTCGTAAAATTCCTTATAGGATTGAAAATCTGTTTGAGAAAGGAAATGATCAAGCATACGGTTCTCTTTAATCTTATGGTTATAAAACGACCGCGAGCATCTTTACCGGGGTTTGATTCATCGCTTTCATGGCATGCTGGCAGGCGGAATCGAAATAGATGGAATCTCCCGGATTCAATATCACTTCGTGGGAATCAATAATAATCTTCAACGTTCCATCGATTACATAATTGAACTCCTGCCCGGGATGCGAATTAAATTCCACCGGTGCGGATTCGGGTTCCGGATCAATTTTGACGACAAACGGCTCCGCTTTTTTGTTGATAAAATTAAAAGCAAGACTTTCGTATTTGTACTGCTTTCTTCGTTCCACGCTCAATCCATGGTCTTTGCGAACGACACAATACACATGGAGCCTGGGATTTTCTCCGGTGAGGAGTGCAGTCAGTTCAATGCCGAATTTATGCGCTGCCTTATACAGGAATCCGACGGGAATATCAACCGTTCCGCTCTCATACTGAAGTATGACCTCCAAAGGAATTTCAAGTTCTTGAGCCAGAGCCGAAGCGGAAAGACCGGAAATTTCCCGTAACTCCCTGATCCGCTCGGCGATAAGCTGTATCTTCTCTTTCATTGGATACTTCTTTCTCACTGTTTTTCATTGATGAATGCTGCGGGGAGAGTGAATGATCGCATGGCAAGAAAGCGGAACTCTGCCTGAACCGTGACCCTCTGAGACAATTTACTCGATAATGATTCTAAAATCAATTTGATAAACAGGATGGAGAATTACCATTCTTCCTCCTGATGGCGCGATGTCATGCGTTTTCATGATCGGCATCGGTGCATTCAAAGCGAGCCGCTTACTCCAGCATTTTCTGCAGGATGTGCACATCCAGAAGTTTTCCGAATTTTCGTCCGACTTCTTTCATCGTGCCGATCCGGACGAATCCCAATTTCTTATGCAACATCAAACTCACCTCGCTCTCCCCGGCGATACGCGCGATGATGGTCTGGTACTGCAGCCGCCGGGCTTCGTCGATCATGGTTTGCATCAATGCGGTACCGATTTTCCGGCCATGGAATTCAGGCCGGACGTACACCGATGATTCGCCGGTGCCGTTATAGGCCGGACGATCCGACCACTCGCTTAAGGAGGCCCAGCCAGCGACTTTTCCATCAAGCTCGGCTATCCAGACCGGATGCCGCGCGTCATGCGATTCAAACCAGCGCCTCCGATCCTCCGTGCTCTTCGGTTCCGTGTCGAACGTTGCAGTGGTGGTGAGAATGGCGTCATTATAGATTTCTTTTATGGCTTCCACGTCGGACAGGCCGGCTTTTCTTATCATGCATGATGTTTTCATCGTATAATATTCCTTTGCTGCGGTTGTCGTCTTGAGAATGAATTCTGTTTTTGCAGCGGTATATGCACTCCGGTCGTTCGGGAATGTATCTGATGCGGCTCGTTTCAATTGTTCATATTCTTTTGCCATGGCAGGATGTTCAATGAGAAAATCCCGGAAGAGCAGCCTGTCCCAGAGTTCGCTGTCCCTTTCCACCATATGGAGATGATGGGTGCGGTGTCCATCGGTATTCCGTTTGATGAACCAGGTGTAAAAGGGCGGGCCGTCATTGCCGAACGCCGGCCGCCAGAAGTATTCATATCCCTGCGAAATTAATATCGGGACAATCACTTCTTTCGCCGCGTCAAGCGAGGTCACTTCCACCAGGATATCAATAATGGGTTTTGCAGAAACCCGGGGGATTGCGGTACTTCCGAAATGTTCCACTCGTTTGATGAGAGCATGCGGCAGGCAGTCGAACAGATGTTTTTTTTCTTCTTCAAATAATTCCGGCCAGAGCGGGTTGTACGGAACTATCACCACTTCTTCCTGCACCACCCGCTTCACGCGGTCTTCGAGGGATTCCGTACCTTTCATTTCCATTTCACATTCGCCCGTCGGACGTTCTATGTCTTTTGTTGTTTCTTCTTTGCGGCGGGAAACAGGACGTTGTTGAGAATAAGCCTGTAGCCGGGCGAGTTTTTATGCAGGTTCAAATCGGTGGGCGGGTCGCCGACCGAATGCTGGTAATCTTCCGGATCGTGACCGCCGTACCACGTAAACGTGCCGCGGCCGAAATTGCCGTGGATATATTTCACTTCCTCCGTTCCCTCGCGTTCGGCAAGTATGGTAATGGATCTTTTTATCAAGCTTTTCTTGAATGCCGTAGTCTGACCCATAAATCCTTTAATGATATTCACGTGATCCTGCGTCAGCATGGTGGGTACGGGATCGTACTTTGCGGAGAATTCGAACAGTGTAAAATAATCCGTGTTGGGATCGCGAATGGGAGGCGGATCGCTCGGAGGAAGGTCAATATCCGAATATTCATATCGGAATGGATTCAGATCCAGTTTGAAATTTTCAAATGCAAGTGTTTTGCTGAAGTCCAGTTTCGCCTGGGCATTGCGATCCATCGGATCGCCGTCGAACATGACATCGCAGATGTCGACGTTCTCCGCCGCCAGGGCGATGTCGTAGCTGTCCGTTGCAGAACACATCGCGAACATAAATCCGCCGTTGCCGATGTATTCCTTGATAGCCCGTGCAACCGCTTTCTTTTCTTCAGATACTTTCTTATACCCGAGCCGCTTTGCTTCACGCTCGTACAGCATTTGCTGCTCGATGTACCATGGCGCACCGCGAAAGTTCGCGTAAAACTTGCCGTACTGTCCGGTGAAGTCTTCATGGTGCAGGTGGAGCCAGTCGTACTCCGCGAGCTTGCCGGAAAGAACTTCTTCGTCCCACACTTTTGTATACGGGATTTCCGCATATTCAAGCGCCATGGTGACGGCGTCGTCCCATGGTTTAAATCCCGGAGGAACGTAAACGGCAATCTTCGGCGTTTTCTCCAGCCGGACGACATCCTCGTTATTATCCTCGCGCTGGACTTCCGCATACAGAGAGGCGGCTTCGACTGCGGCGAGCGGTTCGAAAAAGACTCCGCGGATGCGGCATTCCTTCGCCAGGGCATCGGTGTAATCACATAAAAAAGATCCGCCCCGATAGTTTAAAAGCCAATCCGCTTCTCCGCCGTGTTCCAGAAGCCAGAACGCGATTCCGTAAGATTTCAGGTGATCGGTTTGTTTTAAGTCCATCGGAATGAGAAGCTTGGTCTGTGCAGACAGAGGCGAGGTAAAAATCGAGAACGAACAAACAGCGATGAGAATGAGCTGCAGGATCCGATGTCCGTAAAAAATTCTCAGAGGAACATGTTGAGTGATATCCCTCCATTCATGACGATTCATGCTTTTGTTCTTCTCTCGCGGCAAAGGTGTTACTCTCATATTCGAAACGTTACCCGTCATGATTAAGTTTCAGAGTTGTCTCTGGTTATACGCCATGGCATTCAACAGCATCACCCGGTTCTTCATCGGTGGATGGGTTGCAAAGAGGTTCGCCCACCATCCCTCCTTTGAATTGACTTTTTTCCCCAGGGGATCAACGACGCACAAATGGGCAATGCCTTTTTGAAAAGAAGTGGTGGGCACCGCTGCCTGTTCAATTTTTAAAAGAGCGCTCGCCAGTGCTTTCGGATTGCGAGTCAATTCCGCTCCACCTGCATCTGCAAGATATTCCCGCTGGCGTGAGACGGCCATCGCCACAATGCGCGCAATCAGCGGGGTCAGCAGCAGCGTCACAAGCCAGCCGATAAGCAGCACCCCCCGCAGCGCCCAACCCGCTCCGGGAACACGGCTTCCGGCAAAACCGCCGAGAAGAGCACACTTCTTCATCCACTCGGAAAGCAGGATCACCGCACCAAAAAGAATGGTGATCATGGTCATCAAGCGCGTATCGGAATTCCGGATGTGGCTCATTTCGTGTGCGATGACGCCCTGTAATTCTTCCCGATCCAGCAGTTGAAGCAATCCGGACGTAACGACAAGAGAACTGTCGCTTGCCGTCGTTCCAATAGTGAACGCATTCGGATCAGAATCCCGTACGATAAATACTTTGGGAGGAGACGGCATTCCCGCCGCAAGGCTCATCTCTTTGACGACGTTCAGCAATTCCGGCAGATCGCATACCTGTTCATCCGGCTGCTCGGCATGGACAGACCACAGCACGGAGTTCGTTCCCCAGCGGAGACTGGTGAGGATGGTAACGACAGCAATAATGACAGCTAAGATTGTTCCGAGAGGAAAATAACGAAGGAGAGGAAGATTGAGTGTGTACGAAAAAAAATTTTCAATGAGATGAGGCTTAAACATTACAGCCGGTAAGTACATAAGAATAATTATTGAGAGGATGCCAAACGCGAAGAGCCATTTAAAGAGTGAAAAGTCGTCTTCATCTTCAGCAAACTTGCTTGGTTCTTTCCACAACCCTGCTGCAGCCCTTTGCTTGAAGTTCCAAAGCCCTGAACCGACCATGAGCAGTACAAACGGAAGCATGAGAAAACGAACTGGTGAATTTATGGTGAAAAAGAAATCGAATCCTGCACCAACCAGCGCGATAAGGACCACAAAGGCGATAATGAGCAGCCACGTCATCCGTCGATTATGTGTCTGCTGCTCATAAATATTGTGAGCATGTGCCAGGAGAGGTTCGGACATAGGCCGTATTAACCGGATTTTTGATACGCCATCGATTTCAGGTACATGATCCGCTTCTGCATCGGCGGGTGGGTTGAAAAGAGTTCCGCCCAGAATCCTTCTTTTTCATTGAACGATTTTCCCGCCGGATCGACGACACAGAGATGTGCCACTCCCTGTTTAATTGATTTCGTCGGAGCGGATGCGTTTTCCAGTTTACTTAATGCATTCGCAAGAGCTATCGGATTTCGTGTCAGTTCGGCTGCCGAGGCATCGGCAAGATACTCCCGTTTACGCGATATCATCATCGCCATAATCCTCGTGATCAGCGGAGCAAAAATCATCACGATGATCCATAAAATAAATAACAATGCGCCGAGCGAGCCGCCGGATTTCGAACGGCGGCCCTTTGACAAACCGCCGAATCGTAATCCGCGGACCATGACATCAGAGAGGAGAACGATGATCCCGACAAACGCCGCAACCGTCGTCATCAGACGGATATCGTAATTCCGGATGTGGCTCATTTCATGAGCGACGACCCCCTGCAATTCATCGCGATCCAGGACATTCAGGAGACCGCGGGTGACGGCAAGAGAACTGGTATCAGGGTTCTTCCCCGTGGCAAACGCATTCGGGTCATCATCAGGAATAATGTAGACCCTGGGTACCGGCAGGCCGGAGGCAAGAGATATTTCCCGGACAATATTCAGGAGCCGTTGATTCTCAGGATGAATCGGATCTGCCTGAACTGCTTCAGTACTTTTGAGAACCAGAGACGATCCGCCATTGAAGCATCCGACCGCAAATGCAATACTCATGACCACCGCGATGGTGGAGACCGGCGGAAGGACGAACCCTTCTTCAAAAACACCAAGATAAAAATAATCAATCCCCAGGCCGATGGCGCCGAAGAGAAGAACGAACCCGGACATGATGACCAGCGTCATCCGGCGATTGTGCGCCTGCTGTTCGTAGAAATTACGAGCCTGGAGAATAAAAGGTTCTGTCATGGGATTTGCGGGTTTTTGATAGAGTCCATCGTAAAGATGGACTCTATCTTCTGGATCAATTTTTCAGTGAAAGATCCACCGTCGGTGTTTCCCGTTCGCCGGCATCTTTGATGGTGAACAGGGGAAACATCTTAAATCCGAACGACGATGCAAAGAGATTGGTCGGAAAGATTTCCAATTTGGTGTTGTATTTCGTCGTGATGTCGTTGTAAAATTGACGGGCGAAAGAGATTTGATTTTCGGTGGTCGTCAATTCTTCCATCAGCGGCCCGACGCTTTCGTTCGCTTTCAGCGTTGGATAATTTTCAACGACCGCTAACAGTTTGGAAAGCGCCGACGACAGGACATCCTCTTTTGCCATGCTGTCCGGAATCGAATGCGCCCCGACCGCTGCGGCGCGCGCCTGGATGACCCGTTCCAGCGTACCTTTTTCAAATTCCATCTGTCCTTTCACGGCATTGACAAGATTGGGTATCAAATCATGCCGGCGTTTGAGCTGGATATCGATCTGTTTCCACGCGTTCCGAACCTGGTTTCGAATCTGGATAAGAGAATTATATCCGCCAATGGCAAAGGCGGCAAGAATAATGACGAGTGCAAGCAAGAGAAAGAAGAACATGGGTCCCTCCTGGAAGTGGTTGAATGATCATTCGAATGATAACATTTTTTTATGCAAATGACGCGATATTCATGGAAGAACTGTTTTCTGTGGAGAAGAAAATGAATCTTCAGAATATGCAATCATCGTTATCGTTTTTTGAAAAGAAATATATATTCATGCTTGAAAATATAGAACCCGCCGGCGAGCGCACGATACCGCCATAATTCCTTTTGATTTCTTTTTCCCTTTGTCTCATCGAAATTCTTAATGATAATAGATTTCAATATATACCCGCGTTTTAAAACTTCCTGCATTGCAAAAAATCCCAGGGGGATCCAGTTGCCGCCCGAATATTTATCGCCAATCACCAACGCAAAATAACGGTTCTGGTCCAGCACCGGATAGGTGGCATCGACGATATCCCCCAGGAGCTGTAAAAACTCATCCATCGTTTTCGCATTCGAAAGATCTCTTTTCTTGCTGCTGAATTTTACGATATCCCAATACGGAGGATGCATCATTAAAAATTGAACGGATTTGATTTTCCTCTTCGAAAGTTCGGACTGAAAATCAAGCCGTGTGCTGTCGCCGACAATAATTTCAGTCCGGGATGAAGAGGGATTGTCCTCCCGGCCAATCGTTTTTGATGCCGTGCGAGCAACTCTGCCCTGCAGTTCGACGCCGACACCGTTCCGGCCGAGGCGCTTGCATTCGATGAGTGTTGTTCCGCTTCCGAGAAATGCGTCAAGCACCCATTCCCCCTTTTTGGTATATCGTCTGAGGAATTGATTCGGTATTTGCGGAATAAAGTTGCCCCAGTATCCGCCCTGATGGGCGCCCGACGTATCGCGTTTCTCTACGATCCAGAGGCTGTCGGTGAGAATATCTTCATATTCCTTCCAGCGATGCAAATTCAGATCGTTCGCTGCCCCCGTCTTTTTTTCCGAGAGCGATCGGATCAGCCTCCGGATATAATATTTTGCCCGCGGGAGAGTTTGCGCAGCGAGAATCTGATCAAACTCGGGCAATAAATATCCGGCGTTCACCCGGTTCGATTTTTTTGCCGCGCTGTTCGCTTTCACGGCGCGCGCATCATTCGCGGGTTGTCCGATATCAATTTTAAGGCTCTGGACGGCGGCGCGAATTCTCTGCAGGCTCTTTTGATTGAGCTGCCGCGTCAAGGTATTTTTTATCCTGGATTCTTTTATCATCATTCGTTCGAGACAGTATCCACAGGGAGGTGAAACGATATAAGATACAGCACCTCTGTTCAGTTTGCAAGGGTACGCAAACGTAAAAGAGTCATGGATCGACGTTCGCCTTCAGATCATTTCTTCAGAAAATAAAACAGTTCTCGTTTTCGGTTTATTTTGTTATCTTATATGAGAATCCCATGAACCAGGAACTCAGCATATTAATAATCACCGCAGTCTCCGTTGCGCTTTTTCATACGCTCCTCGGCCCGGACCATTATGTGCCATTTATCGTTATGTCCAAGGCAGGCAAATGGTCCACGCTGAAAACGACACTGGTCACCATACTTTGCGGCATCGGACATGTGGGCAGCTCGGTGCTCCTTGGATTCGTCGGTGTCGGCTTTGGTATTGCGGTCGCCCATCTCCAGACCGTCGAGTCGATCCGGGGTAATATTGCAGGCTGGTTCCTGATCGCCTTCGGATTGGTCTACGGGATCTGGGGGATACGCAAGGCAATTCTCAATAAACCGCACACCCACATTCATCCTCACAGCGATGGTCATACGCACAGCCACACGCATATCCATGCAGAGGAACACGCGCACATTCACGAACAGCCCGACGGCACCGGAATGACTCCCTGGGTGTTATTTATCATATTTGTTCTCGGTCCTTGTGAGCCTTTGATCCCCATTCTTATGTACCCCGCAGCCCAGGGCCATCTCTTTTACGTCGTGATCGTCAGCCTCGTGTTTGGAGTCGTCACCATCGGTACGATGGTGGGGATTGTCCTTGGGTCCATTGCCGGGCTCCGCTTCCTTCCTACGAAACAGTTCGAACGCTACACCCATGCACTCGCCGGCATCTCCATTTTCTTCTGCGGAATAGCAATCCAGTTCCTGGGATTATAAAAATCTTGACGTTAAATTTGTAAGCGAGCGGCCTCTCCCGGCAGTGCGGAAGAACGGAGGATCAAAACGGTTTGGGGAGGAACAGCAGTTACAGCGCCTGGTAGTATTCTTCGCCGTTGAACATATAGGACTTAATAAACTTTCCCTGGTGCAATTGTTTTAATGATGCGGAGAGATCATCATTTTTCATGGCCAGCGAAACGGTCATCTGCTCCAAAGTCATTGCGCGGCGCTTGAGCAGGGCAAGGATAGATTGTCCATCGGCGTTATGTTCGATGGTTTTGTGAGTCTCTTTAAATACCCCGACAATTTCACTTCGTTCCCCCAGGATCTTCTGAATCTCCTTCAGGCGGCTTTCCTCCACCGGCTGCGCCACGGCATATGCCGGCGGGCGGATCACGGTGTTGAGGTGAATCTTTTCCGGCTGGATTTCATCCAGGACCTGTTTCATTTTGAATACTTCTTCATCATGGTCGTTCATGCCTTTGACGAACAGGATCTCGATCCACATTCTCCCCTTGTATTCCCGGCGGAACTGTTTGATGCCGTCGATGATGTTTTCTATCCGCAGTTTGGGGTTGGGCCGGTCGACTTTGAGAAACACGTCCGTAGTGACTGCATCCAGCGACGGCGAGACAATATCGGCTTCCATCAAATCGAGCCGGACCTGAGGATCATCCAGGAGAGTTCCGTTGGTGAGGACGGCAACCGGAACCTTGGTCATCGCCTTGATCCCCCGGATAATGTCTCCGATTTTACTGTTCAATGTTGGTTCACCCGAACCTGAAATGGTAATATGGTCGAGATCCGGGTATTCGGCGATGACCGCTTTGACTTCGGCAAGGATTTCATTTGCCGGCAAATATTCTTTTCTTGCGAGTCCCCGTTTGTCGGTCACGCCGACTTCACAGTAGATGCAATCGAGTGAACAGAGTTTATTCGGGATCACATCAACGCCGAGCGACAATCCCAGCCGCCGTGATGGAACAGGGCCAAATGTATATTTTCGTTCTTTTGACATACGTGTGTCTCGTCTCAACAACATTCCTGAGAGAATTGCAGTTCCTTACGCATCGGACCGTATGATCTTTTTTTATATCGGTAATGTAATGTCGAACTTCACCGAGAGAAGCCGAAGCGCTGTTGCGGTTATCAAGCTCGCAGTCGCAGCAGATGCATGATCGTTGGTCGCCGACTTCACCAGAATGTACATCACCGCCGCACTGAGTGCGCATGTCGCATAAAGGTGTCCGCCATGTTTAAAGATATCCGGAACTTTATTGCACAGAATATCGCGCATCACTCCGCCGAATGTTGCCGTAATGGTGCCCATCAGCACGGCGATGAACCACGAGACGTTTAATTCCATCGCATAGGCCGCGCCAATGGCACTGTACAACCCCAGCGCTAATGCATCCGGAATAATGATCGCGTACGGCCGGATGATAATTTGCTTGTAGCGGAGAACGAGCGCCGTGATCACCGACAGGATGAAAATTCCAACGGCATATTCCGGATGAATCACCCAAAATATTGGATATCGGTTCAACAATATATCGCGGATGGTTCCGCCGCCGAGGGCGGTCATAAATGCAACCGTATAGATGCCGATCAAATCCATGCTGTTGCGCTTCGCTTCCATAATCCCGGAAAACGCTGCGACTGCAATCCCCAATATTTCGATCACCGTGAGGAGCATCTCTGATCCTTAATATATCAAATTTTCAGGAAGAGCTAAAGAAGGAATGAGCAAGAAACAACAGGAGCGGTTCCCGCGGATTTATTTAAATTTAAACGTACCCGCCAGGTCCTCAAGTTCTTGTGCCGGAAGTCTCCGGTTCCATAACTCATAAGAAACCGCGGGGCCGAAATTATGAAATTCGTTTTCTGAGATCGTCGAGGCGTGACTTTGCAGACGGGTCCTTGCTAAAAAATAATTCAAGTTTCTGACAACCGTAATCGGAACACGCTGCACAATTTTCTATCGCTTTACTCTTTGCGCATTCCCTGATGGTGCAATCGATACACCCGGAAAACAACCTTCCGCCTTCCATCCGGCAGCCGTCGCAATCCGTAATGTCTGAAACTCCGTAGTGCGTTCCATAGTGTTCATTGCAGATTTCAGCAATTTCTGTCCGCTTCTTCGTCTGTTCTTTTTTATTCTTCTCCCGGGTGACGATATAGATGGGACAGGTCGTGCAAACAAGGCCGCAGAAAGAAAGCATTTCAGTCATTTTTTATTCCTCCTCCAGGAACGGATAAAGATCCGTTTCCCGGGTGAAACAGGGTTCGACAGGGGACTCACCTCTGCACGAACGCTGACTCCAGTACTTCAAGAACTCTTTCCCGTGTCGGAAATGTTTTTA